>Ga0209501_10000438_pt1 | contig 50258 bp, 48 predicted proteins | sample ArcticOcean_MG_C_4_FD_187434 | JGI IMG/M metagenome (GOLD analysis project Ga0209501, IMG submission 187434) | Marine microbial communities from western Arctic Ocean - ArcticOcean_MG_CB4_134 (SPAdes) (version 2) | ecosystem: Environmental > Aquatic > Marine > Oceanic | place: Arctic Ocean...
TTAAAGTTATAACTATCATATTTTTACTCTTTTCTTATAACTTTTAATTAATTTAGTAGCAAAATTTATTTGAAATGAGCCCTAAATTTGTTGCCATTGTAGTTATAATAACAACTGTTATTGTTATGATTGGAATAATCATTGATATGAAAAAAAATAAAGTAAATGAAGACTCATAAATCTATAGATAAGTTCATTTATATTTTAATTATTGCAAATATTTTAGCAATGATTGCAGAATCACATGTTTCTATTCGTGCTATTTATTTTAAAGAATTTTATGTTTTTGAAGCTATATCTATAAGTATTTTTTCTATTGAATACATTTATCGTGTAATTTATGCTTATAAAAAATCAAAAATGAAAGGTGCAATAGGTTATATTACAAGCATTTTTGGAATAATTGATTTAATCTCAATAATTCCTTTTTTCCTAAATCAATTCACAAAAATAGATGGAAGATTCCTCAGGATATTGAGATTATTTAGACTGACTCGTATTTTTAAATTAGGGAGAGATTCAGCATCACTGAAGCTATTTGTTAAAGCCTTAAGTGCTGTAAGAAGTGAATTAAAATTCACACTTTTTTTATCAGTTTTAACAATTTTATTTTCAGCTTCAGCAATATATTACCTAGAAAACACAGCTCAACCTGAAAAATTTTCAAGTATATCAGAATCAATTTGGTGGGCCACTGTTTCTCTTGCTACAGTTGGTTATGGAGACGTATACCCTATAACTGTGGGAGGTAAAATATTTGCATCGATTATTTCTTTAGTGGGGATAGGAATAGTTGCAATTCCAACAGGCGTGATAAGTGCATCTTTTGTAGAAGAGATTATAAAGACTGGAGAGAGAAAAAAATAAACAATACGTTTATAAAAAACTTTATTTAACTCTAATCAATTCTTTCTTTTTAAAATACATTTGAATGACTATGAAAGAAAAAGTTATAGTGATAGGATCTGGATTCTCTTCTATTTCTGCTGCTTGCTATTTAGCCCAAAAAGGATGCCATGTAAAAGTTTTCGAAAAAAACAATAGTCTAGGTGGCAGAGCAAGACAATTAAAGAGAAATGGTTTTACTTTTGACATGGGTCCCTCTTGGTATTGGATGCCGGATATTTTCGAGAGATTTTTTAATGATTTTAATAAAAAACCTAGTGACTACTATAATCTAGAAAGACTAGATCCAGCTTATGAAGTTTATTTTGGAACTAATGATAAATTTATTGTTGGTGGTGATTTAGAAAAGATCTCTTTAGCTTTTGAAAGTGAAGAAAAAGGAGGTGGAAAAAAACTAAAAAAATTCATTAAGCAGGCTCAAATAAATTATGACATAGCTATAAAAGAATTAGTTTATAAGCCTGGAAAGTCTCCCCTAGAATTAATAACATTAGATACAATTAATAAGTTAAATTACTTTATAAGAAATATTCAACAAGATGTGTACAAAGACTTCAAAAGCCCTAAATTAAGGCAGCTACTTCAATTCCCTGTTTTATTTTTAGGAGCTAAACCGAAAAACACTCCAGCATTTTACAATTTCATGAACTTTGCTGATTATGGACTAGGCACGTGGCATCCTGAAGGGGGAATGTACTCAGTTGTTAAAGGAATGGTAAGTTTAGCAAAATCTTTGGGGGTCGAGTTCTATGTGGATTCTCCTGTAAAAAAAATAATTGTTGAAAAAGGCAAAGCTAGTGGAGTAATAATTAATAGGATAAAACACAGAGCTGATGCAATTCTTAGTGGTGCAGATTATCATCACACAGAAACCCTTTTAGATTTAAATTTAAGGGTGTATAGTGAGAGGTATTGGGATACGAAAACATTTGCTCCTTCTTCACTACTTTTTTATATAGGTTTAAATAAAAAAGTAAATAATATTGCTCACCATACACTATTTTTTGATGTAGATTTTGACAAACATGCCTCAGAAATATATGATAGCCCTAAATGGCCAGATGATCCTTTATTCTATGCCAATTTCCCATCTAAATCAGACTCTTCGATGGCTCCCTCTGATAAAGAAGCTTGTTTTATACTAATTCCTTTAGCTCCCGGTCTTGACGATACTCGAGATTTAAGAAAAAAATATTTTGATATCGTAATAAAACGCCTAGAAGAAAGAACAGGCCAGCTAATCAAAAGACATGTCCTATTTGAAGAATCATTTTGTGTAAATGATTTCATTTCAGATTATAATTCCTATAAGGGCAATGCCTATGGAATGGCTAATACACTTTTTCAAACTGCTTTTTTAAGACCTAAATTAAAAAGCAAAAAAGTGAAGGGTTTATACTTTTCAGGACAATTGACAGTTCCTGGACCAGGAGTTCCTCCAGCTTTAATATCAGGTAAAATAAGTGCTGGATTAGTTGAAAATTATTTTAAAAAACCCAATAGACAATTGTAAATTCATCTTCTTTAGTTTGAATTTCTTTATTTACAATTTCGATGCTTAATTCTACAACTTTTAGATATTCTTCAACTTGTTCTGCAGTTTGATGCCAAAGCTCTAAACGTTTAAAAAGATTATACTTAACATACTGATCATTTTTAATGTATTCTCTGTTTTTTATCCAAAATTGAGGTGAATCAAAAGCTATATAATCTAAATCAAAAACCCACTTACTATCAACCCTGTCATTGAATTTTTTAGTAAAAACCTCTTCCTCCTTGTCAGTATTTATTTTTAAATATTTAAGCTCCATTCCCTCATAAGTATTATATACTGATTGTCCAATTTCAGAACCTAAAAACCGAAAAGTTCCATCTAATTTAATAGCATCATAAACAACTCTTGGGGGATCAAATGGATCTCGATTTGTATACAACTTCAATGGAAAGTCATAATCATTTTTACCATAAATCCATATAAAATTGTATTTATCATCTTTATCCCAGTTGTCATATAGGCCTTGATACTCTTCAATTATATAATTTAAAGTTTCCTGCTTTACGATGGTATATGTTTTTATAGAATCCATTTCTGCTTTGAGATTATGTAGGTTTTCAATGTTCCATTCACGATCTTCAAAATCATCTCCTTTTTGCTCAACTCCAAAAGACACTAGTACTCCAAAAAATACAATTAAAAATTCTACAAAGCCTTTTTTTGCACGGTCAAGAAAATCTGTCAATGAGAAACGATCTCCAACAGTTATTAGTCTGAAAAACCAATTTAGTTTTTCTTTTTCAACCCCTGCAGACTTGGATGCATTTGCATATTCATCCTCTGAAAGGACTCCATCTTTATTGGTGTCTATTTTATCAAAATCATCTTTTTTTGCCATAATTATGGGATTCTATACTGCTATTATAAAAAATTATTCTGGATCATTTGCAACGAAAGGTATATTTTCATCAAATAAATTTTTTATTACGGTTATTAATTCATTTTCAAATTGATTAAAGGTCTCTGTAAATAAAAGATCTTTGTTTTTATTTTCTTTATCAGAAGAGATAGTTACAGGGTAAAAATAATCTTTAGGTGTTTTAATTGGAATTATTCCTGTTTTTATTGCTTCAAAAGAATTTTGTTTAAAGTAAATATATGAATAAAGTAGTAGCTGAAAAAGAGGGGAGTAATCTAAATATTTATTATTCTCAAGCCCTTCAAAAGAAAAATTTGATAAAAATTTTAACTTGTCAGTCTTTACTGAACCTGTTTTATAATCGGCAATTCTTAATTGCCCATTCCATTCATCAATACGGTCTATAGTTCCAATTATTTTGATTGGAAAGGATAATCCTTTACAATCAAAATCATATTCTATTTTTTTCTCTAATGATATAATTTTCAAACTATTACCTTTCTCAACTAATAATTTTTCAGTCAATAAAAATTCATTGCATTGCTTTTTTAATTCTTCATAAATTAAATAGTTGTGTCCTTTTCGATTAGGGTTTCCTCCATAAATTAATATATACTTCTCGTTTAATAATGAGGGTAATCGACTAATCATAGTTTCATAATCACTAGCGATAATTTTTTTTAATAAAAATGGCTGATAAATTGCTTCCAATGTTTCATGAACAACATTTCCTTTATCTTTTGCTTCAATTACTGGAAATAATTCTTTATACTCTTTTATTTTTAGAACTCGATGGTAATAAAATTCTAAAGGATTGATCATGAATTTAGTTAAGGCTGATGGGGAAAGTCCTTTTTTTACAATTGACTTTAATACGTCTAGAACCTCTTCGGATTTATTAACCTTGAATAAAGAATTTTTAGAATTAAAGATTGTTTTTACTTTTATAAAGTTTATTTTATGGTTAGGTTTTTTAAAATGCTCTAATTGATAAATGAATCTGCTTTTTTCAGAACCTCCTAGACCTTTTTCACTAATACTATATAATAAATAAACATTCTGAGCGCCTTGAATTAATCTATAAAACTGATAGGCATATTTAGCATCCTGTTCTATAAAGGTTGGAAGTTCAAAATGTCTTTTTACATCAAAAGGCAAAAAACTATCATTTAATCTTCCTTTTGGTAAAATTCCCTCGTTAACATTTGTTACAAGGACAGAGTCAAAATCTATTAATCTTGTTTCAGGAAGACTCATTATTTGTAAACCAGAATTAGGATCTCCAGAAAAATTTAACTTTTGTTCTTTAATAGAGTCTTTATATATTGAGAAGAGAGTTTTTAAAGGTGTATTTTTAATTTGATCTGTATAGCTTAAAAGGTTAAGAATAACTTTTTTGATTAGATTAAACTCTTTTAAAACAGAAGAGTCTTCTTTAACATCATAATTTTCATTATGAAGAAAGTTTATTAAAGTGTCTAATTTTTTTAATAAATCTGAGAATGAAGCTACAGGTCTAAATAAAATATATTGAAATGAATTTTTATTAGTATATAATTTTTGATGTGGAAATAAAGTGACATTTGATTTTTCTAGATCTTTAATTAGATTATTTAAATTTTTATTTTCTTTTTTAAGTTGATTTTTAACAATAGCGTCGTTTAATATTGATAAAACATCTTCATAAAAATATTTACCCCCTTTAGTCCTTATGTGCATTTCAAAAATCATATCTAAAATGCTTACTGATGGTGAGTTAAGTATTGATAAACCCATTGTTACATTCCAAGAATCTATTTCAGAATTTATTCCAGAAAGAACAGGTTGAAGAATTTTATCATCCCCTAAGACTATTCCTTTATTAGTTAGATTATGATTAGATTTCCACTGATTTATTATTTGCCCAACATATTTTGCTTGACTAATTTTATTCGATGTTTCAATAATGTTAAATATTTTATCTTTTTTAAAATTAGATGAAAATCCTTCAGGCTTTTTATTTCTAAGACATTTCCAGTTCTTATAATATGATCGTATAAACTTACCTGCTGAATGTTTTTTATCTTCATAAAACTCATGGTCAAGATCCCAAAAAACTTTAGCTTTTTTCTGAGAAATAAATTCTTGAATAATAGTGCTTTCTGCCTTGTTTAGCATATTAAACCCAATAAAATAATGATATTTATCATTTTCGGACATATACAATTCCAAATGATTAATAGCTTCTCTAAATCGCATACCAATTGTGCCGATTCCATCTTTTAGTAAACTACTCGTTAAAGAAGAATACAGCATAGGGATATTTTTCCAAAATTCAATATTTTTTTTAGTTGAAGAATCTGAATCATCTAATTTAGCCCATTCATTAATTTCTTGTGCAGATATCATACTTGAAAATAAAGCAGTAGTATCAACTAAATAGCTGTCAATTAAAATAAAGTCATTAATCAAAATTGAAGCCCACCCCAAAAACTCATCAAATTGTTGTTGTTCATTTTTTGGAATGGTTTTGCAGTATATCAAATACAATTCAAATATAACAGATGTGTTTTCAATTTTATTAAGTCCGGATAATTCATCTATAAAATCAGATATGCTGATAATTTCAGGAGAAATTACTGGTTTTTTTATTTTTTGAACTAGTTTGTTTCTGAGAAATAAAGAGGCTCTATTACTTGGTAAAATGATTTTTATATCATCAAAACTATGAGCTTCATTTATTATTTGATCCGCTATGAAATCTAAAAAATTAGTCATTTTAGGTTTTAATAGTGTTTTTATAATTAGTAATTTTTTTAACCTGAATACTTTCTTTTATATAGACAAGGAATGACTCTATTGGAAGATCTATTATTGTTTCTAAATGTTTAGAGTAACTAACAATTTGAATTTTATCATCTGGACTTGGACTTCCCGTTTTATAATCAATTACAGAACAACTTATTTTTGTTATCACTATTCTATCAGGCCTAATTATTCCCTCATTTGGTAATAATATTTCTTTTTCGGTGTATACAATGTTTCCTGATTTAAATATTGCACTTAAGTCTTTATGATTTACGATTTTTTGTAATAATTCATTATAATCGAATTTCTCTTCAATATTTAATAAACCTTCTCGAATAGATGAATCAATTGCCCAACTAATATCTAATTCAAATTTAATTTTTGATAATAATTTATGAATTAAAATACCTTTTAATCGCTTACCATTAATTTCTAAGGAAGTTTCAGGCTTAAAATGTTTTTTCCAATTAAAGTTAATTCTCGGATTAAGTAAATTATTTTTTAAATCTTTTTCTTTAACGTTTATGTATTGGCAATCATTTGAGCCATATACGAATGGATTAATTAAAGTTGGCTTTGAACCTTGATTTATCACATAATCATTAAATAATTGCGCATAATTTTTATAACGTTTCGGCTTTTCTAATAAAGTTGTTATTACAACAATTTTATGAGAAGCTCTTGTGAGAGACACATATAATATATTAAAAGCATCTAATTCATTTTTAATCTTGTCATTATCTGAGATTTTTTTACCATGCATTCCATAATTCTCTAATCTTGAAGAAAAATTAATTCTACCGTAGTCAATTTTTGACTCTTTAAATTCAATAGGATACCATGTTTGTCTTTTTATTCTTGAATCCGGTTGAAAATCTGAGTATAGAAAGGGTAATATAACAAGAGGGAATTCCAATCCTTTAGCTACATGGATAGTCATAATTCTGACAGCTTGATTATCATCGGGTAATGGAATGGTGAGTTTTTCCGCATCTATTTCCCATTTTTTTAAAAAATTATATACTGTACTTTTTGATTGAATAGAAAAATCATAGCAGTAATCTAAAAAGAATTCAAGATGGGTGTCGAAATCATTTAGCAATCCAAGACTGGATATAAGACTTTCAATTAATTCATAAAAATTTAAATTTTGTACTACTTTTAGATCAAATAATGGTACAAATCTCCTTTTTATAAATTTAGTAAAATCGATTAAAGAGCCTTCTAAAGATTCCTTGAAAATTTCATGAGAAATTTGATTTTGATTATTTTTTTCTATAAAAAATCTACAAATATTTATTCTTTCTATTGAGTTTTCAGGTTGAAGCTTTAGCCTTAACACAGAAATTATAAGTTTTATTGAAGATGATTTTTCAAGCAAAAGTGATTCTGTTGAAACAACAGGAATTTCAGTCTTTGATAATGATTCAAAAATAGAGATTGCTTGTTTTTTATTTCTAACTAAAATCGCCATAGAACCCCACGAAAAACCTTGTTTTTTCCCATCTAAAACTGCATTAATAGTCTTTTGAATATGAAATGAATCCATTTTATTTTCAACAAAATGAATTTCTATATTTCCTCCAGGCCGATTACTGTTTTTTTGTTTATAAGAATCCTCATAAAAAGAACGATAATTTAAATCAGATATTGATTCTAAAGCACCTTTAATAAAAGTATTATTGAACTCAACTATATTATCAAGGCTACGATAATTAGTTGGTAATAGTTGAGTATTAACCTTTGTTTGATTAAATTTTTCATCTCTCAAAAGATCTAAAAACATATGAACATCTCCTCCTCTCCATCTATAAATTGCCTGTTTTGGATCTCCAACCAAAAACACTGACCCTGAATTACCGCTTAAGTCTTCACTCTCTAATGAATGTTTTAGTAACGGTATTAAATTTGACCATTGTAATTTTGAAGTGTCTTGAAATTCATCAATAAAAAAATGTCTATATTTTTCACCTAAACGTTCATAAATAAATGGAGCATCATAATCTTGAACAACCTCAGATATCTTCTCATTAAACTGTCCAAGAAGCATTTTTTTTTCTTCTTTTTGATATCTATTAAGTGTTTGTTCCATCTCAGTCATAAGAGATAGAGGTGTCCATTGCTTATTTAATTCTTGAATTAAATTATATGTTAAAACAGATTCTTTGGCTTTTAAAAAATACTGATATATTTCCGGAATCATATTATCAGCAATTAATATTAATTCTTTTGAGTTATTAGTTTTCTTAACGATTCTAATCCCTTCAGAAAGGTTTTTTTCTAGCTTATTTAAGTAAATTCCTTCAAATTTATTTTCAACTATTAAAGAAAAATGTCTGATAACTGATCCTCTAGAAAAAATGGATTCATCAAGACCATTTAATGCTATTTTATCTAATATTTCTTTAGCAATTACCTTTGCCTTATCAGCTTCTTTATACTTAATTTTATTTAATATTTTTTGAGTTTCTCTAAAGTCTGCTAATGAGTTATTCCTTAATTTTTTAAGAAATTCTCTATCATTTTCCTTCAAAATAAGTTTTGCTATTTCAAGTAAACCGTCATTTATAGATTGTTTACTGTCGTTTTCGATTTTATAATGAACAAAGTCAACTAATGAGTCTGTTATTTCTTTTTTAACTCCCACTTGATCAATTATTATTTGTATTAATTCTTGCAAAATTTGATCTTGCTCTACCACTACCTCAAATGATTTTGGCAATTTAAGATCTAATGCAAATGTTCTAATAATGCGATGTGTAAAAGTGTCAAGGGTCAGAATGTCAAAACCTGCATAGTCATATAATATGTTTTTTAAAACTCTTTCTGATTTTTTTTGAAGTTCTGGTTCTTTAATATTTATTTTTTTTGAGATTTCAGATCGCATTTCTAATCGATCTATTTTAACAAAATCAGATAAAGTTTCGACTATTCTATTTTTCATTTCATTTACAGCCTTATTTGTAAAAGTTAAAGCTAAAAGTCTCCTAAAGTGATCGTCATTAGAGTTTGAAAGTAATTCTTGAATATAATTGAATACAAGAGAATATGTTTTTCCTGATCCAGCAGAAGCATTTATTAAACTAAAGGAAGGTTTTACCATCAATATTAAATAACATATAAATGTAAGAGTTTCTTTAGGTCAAAAAAATGCAAATAAGAAAAAGAAGTTATATTTTTGTGTAAACTAAAAAATGATTACTATGGCATTTACATTACCTACTTTACCTTATTCAAATGATGCATTGGAACCGCACATTGACACAAAAACAATGGAAATTCATCATGGAAAACATCATAATGCATATACTACAAACCTGAATGCATCAGTTGAAGGCAGTGATCTAGAGGATAAATCTATTGAGGATATTCTTAAAAATCTTAATATGAATAATGCTGCTCTAAGAAATAATGGAGGTGGATACTACAATCATTGTTTATTTTGGAAAACTATGAGTCCAAATGGAGGTGGTTTACCTTCAGGTAAATTATTAGATGTTATTAACTCATCTTTTGGTTCATTTGATTCATTCAAAAATGCGTTTTCTAAAGCTGCAGCAACTCGTTTTGGCTCTGGATGGGCATGGCTATGTGTTCATTCCGGAGGAAAAGTTGAAGTATGCTCTTCTCCAAATCAAGACAACCCTCTAATGCCAGGAATTGGATGTGGTGGTTATCCTATTTTAGGTTTAGATGTTTGGGAACATGCATACTATCTAAATTACCAAAACAGAAGACCAGATTACATTAATGCTTTTTTTAATGTAATTAATTGGGAGAATGTTTCTAAATCCTATGATCTTAGATCATAAAATTTAGATTTATTTAAATTAAATTTAGCTCTAGTAAGCTCTCATTGATTTACCTTCATAGAAGTTTATAAAGGCTTTATTTACAACCTTATTTCCTCCCGGCGTAGGATAGTTTCCTGAAAAATACCAATCTCCCAAATGAGAAGGACAAGATGAGTGTAAATTTTCTATTGATTGGTAAATAATTTTAAGCTCAGAGTTCAAACCAGTAAAAGAAAGTAATTCTGCTATTTTGTTAGATATTTGATCTACACTAAAAGGTTTATATAATTCTTTTACAAAGTTTTCCGTCTCTTCAGTATTAGTTAATATTGCTTCTTTGCATTTTTTATATATTGATTCTAAAACACTTGCTTTTGTCCCCTTATCCCCATGCAGAGCTATTGCTGCTTTAAAAGCAATGAAGTCTTCTAATTTAGACATATCTATTCCATAACAGTCTGGATAACGAATTTGGGGAGCACTTGAAACAATAATTATTTTTTTTGGTCCAAGACGGTCCAACATTCTAAGAATACTTTTTTCTAAAGTTGTTCCTCTAACTATGCTATCGTCAATAATCACAAGGTTATCAGATGATTTAATAACACCGTAAGTAATATCATAGACATGAGCAACAAGATCATCCCTACTTGAATCTTCAGTTATAAAAGTTCTTAGTTTTGCATCTTTTATAGCAATTTTTTCAATTCTAGGTTTTAGTGAGACAAGAGATTTTAGAGAGTCTATATCTGTATTTGAGTCTTTTGAAATTGCATCTATAATTTTATTTTTTATGTATTCTTGAGCTGCATCTATCATTCCATAAAAAGATGTTTCAGCTGTATTAGGAATAAATGAAAAAACAGTGTTTTCTATGTCAAAATTTATATTTTTTAAAACCTCTGGAAAAATTTTACTACCAAGCAATTTTCGTTCTTTATATATTTCAGCATCACTTCCCCTAGAAAAATAAATTCTTTCAAATGAACATGCTTTTTTAGGTAATTCATCTAATATTTTTATAATTTTTGAATCTTCACTTTTTTTGGTAATTATTGCATGTCCTGGTTCAAGCTCCTTGACTTTATAAAATGGAACATTGAATACGGTTTGAATTACTGGTCTTTCAGATGCAACTGTAACAATTTCATCATCTTCATAAAAATACGTGGGTCTTATGCCCGCTGGATCTCTTAAAACAAATGTGTCGCCATGCCCTAACATTCCCGCTATTGCATAACCTCCATCCCAATTCTTTGAAGCTTTTGATAGTACTTTTGACATGTCTAATCTAGATGCAATTAGAGGAGTAGCCTCAGCCTTAGTATATCCTTCTTTTTTTAACTTTTTGTATATTTTAGCCACAGCAGCATCTAAAAAATGTCCTATATTTTCCATCACAGTTATAGTGTCAGACTTATCTTTTGGATGTTGTCCAAGATCAACCAGATTTTTAAATAATTCGGAAACATTAGTCATGTTAAAATTCCCTGCTATGATTAAGTTTCTATGCCTCCAATTATTTTGTCTTAAAAGTGGCTGAACGCTTTCAAGCGTGTTTTTTCCAAAAGTTCCATATCTAACATGTCCAAGCATGATTTCACCAACATATGGAACCTCTGATTTTAAATCTTGTGGACGATCCACTAGATCAGGTTTTGATTCTAACTCTAAATTAATTCGCTTATTAATTTTATTAAAAACATCCTGAATAGGTTCGTTATTAATTGATCTAATACGACTTATATATCTTTGTCCTGAAGGAAGATCTAGTTTTATACTAGCAAAACCAGCACCATCCTGTCCTCTATTGTGCTGTTTCTCCATCATCAAGTACATTTTATTTATTCCGTATAAAGCAGTCCCATATTTTTCTTTAAAGTAACTTAAAGATTTTTTTAAGTGAATTAGAGCAATTCCACATTCATGTTTTATAGCATCGCTCATAATTCATCAGTTTTTAATAATTCCGTTTTAAATTTCGTTAATTTTGTAAAGATTTTTAAACGTTTTTTTAGTTTAGATTCATTTACTAATTGTAAATTTTCAGTTCCAAATTTTTCGACCGTAAAAGAGGCTAATGCGGAAGCATAAATTAAAGCTAATTTCATGCTTTCAAATGAAATGTCATTTGCTTGTGTAAGATATCCCGCAAAACCTCCAGCAAAACTATCTCCTGCTCCTGTTGGATCTTGAACTTTTTTTAATGGAAATGCAGGCGCAAAGAAAATCTTTTCATTATGAAATAACATTGCCCCATTTTCTCCTTTTTTAATAATAATATATTTAGGTCCTAATTTTTTTATTTTCTCTGCAGCTTTCCAAATAGAATTTTCTTGTGTTAATTGAGTAGCTTCCTCATCATTTATACAAATCACATCAATCTTACTAATTACTTCATCCAAAATTGAACGAAAGTTATCCATCCAAAAGTTCATTGTGTCAAGTATAATTAAATCAGGTCTATTATTCATTTGGTTTAATGCAGATAATTGAACTGAGGGATGAAGATTACCTAAAAGCAGTATCTTAGGTTTTTTCCAATTATTAGGTACTTTTGGTACAAAATTTTCTAAAACATTTAATTGAGTGTCTAAAGTATCTCTTATGTTTAAATCATCATGATATTTTCCACTCCAAAAAAATGTTTTTTCTCCTTTTATAATCTCAACTCCAGAAATATCTACTTTTCTATTAGTCAACAATTTTAGATCTTCAGATTTAAAATCTTCACCAATCACAGATACAATACCAACGTTTGTTTTAAAATTTGAAGAAGCAAAAGCTATATATGTTGCTGCTCCACCTAAAATATTTTCAACTTTGCCAAATGGAGTCTCTATATTATCGTAGGCCATTGTTCCTACAACTAATAATTTGTTGCTCATTAAGCAAAAATAGAGAACTTACTTCGGTTCATCACGAACTTTATTTATAATTTTTTATAAAATTTATCTTCATCTAATTTATTTCCTAAAGCTGCTTTTACAGCCAAAGAATCACATCTTTCATTTTGTAAATGATTGCTATGACCTTTAATCCATTGAAATTTCACATTATGATCTCTGTAAGTTTTAAGAAATCTTTTCCATAAATCTGGATTTTTCTTATTCTTAAAATTTTTTTTCTCCCATTTGATTAACCACTTTTTAAGAACAGCATCAATTACATATTTTGAATCAGAATATATTGTAACGTCTGAAGGTTTAATTTTCAATGCTTCTAAGCCAATAATCACTGCTAATAACTCCATTCTATTATTAGTGGTTTTTTTAAATCCTCCAGAAAGTTCTTTGTTATAACCGTCCGACTCTAAAATAACTCCATATCCACCTGGTCCTGGATTGCCCCTAGAAGATCCATCGGTATATATTTGTATTTTTTTTATTCAATTTTAAATAAGTATTCTTTAATAACTCTTGGAAAATGTTCTTTTTCAAGAATTTGAACTTTACGGGCAATACTTCCAGGCGTATCTTCAAACAAAATATCTGTTTCAGCTTGAAAAATTATATTTCCTTCATCATATTCTTTATCTACTAGATGAATGGATATTCCTGTTTTTTTTACTTTGCTATTTATAACAGCTTTATGAACATTAGCTCCATACATTCCTTTTCCTCCAAAACTTGGAAGTAATGATGGATGAATATTAATTATTTTGTTAGGGTATTTATTAATCCACAACTCTGGGATTTTCCATAGAAAACCAGCTAATACTATTAAGTCTGGATTATATCGCTCAATAATGTTAACAAATTTATCGTTAAAATATGATTTATCAAAAACTAAAGTTTTAATATTAAATGGCTTAACTCTTTCAAAAACATACGCATTTTTATTATTACCCGCTACTAGAACAATCTTAATATTAGGTTTGTTTTTAAAGTATTTTATAATATTTTCAACGTTTGAACCGCTTCCAGAAGCTAAAAGTATAAGTTTTTTTATTGTTGTTTTCATAAAATGATATACTTTAAAGTATTCCAATAAAATAGATTAAAAAAATCTTCTTCATATTTATAACAAAATAAACAAACATTATATTTTATTAACGAAAACTTAGTATTCAATTAAAGTTTTTTATTTTTGCTACAACAAATTTAAAATAATAAATTATGTCTGACATTTCTTCTAGAGTTAAAGCGATAATAGTTGACAAATTAGGTGTTGATGAAAACGAAGTTGTTATTGAAGCAAACTTTACAAATGATTTAGGGGCTGACTCCCTTGATACAGTTGAACTCATAATGGAGTTTGAAAAGGAATTTGATATTCAAATTCCTGATGATCAAGCCGAAAATATTTCAACAGTAGGCCAAGCAATTCAATTTATTGAACAGGCATAATAATTCTAGTGCAATGAGATCAAGACGTGTAGTGATTACTGGAATGGGTGCACTTACTCCAATTGGTAATACACTTTCTGATTACTGGAATGGCTTAATAAATGGTAAGAGTGGAGCTGCTCCAATAACTTATTTTGACACTTCAAAATTTAAAACACAGTTTGCTTGTGAGTTAAAAGGTTTTGATCCTCTTGATTATTTTGACAGAAAAGATGTTCGAAAATATGACAGGTTTACTCAATACGCTTTAGTATCAACGGATGAGGCAGTAATTGATTCAGGAATAGATCTAGAAAAAGAAAATAAAGATCAAATTGGTGTTATTTGGGGATCTGGAATAGGTGGACTTGAAACATTTCAAAATGAAGTTATTGAATTTCAAAAAGGAGATGGTACTCCTAGATTTAATCCGTTTTTTATTCCAAAATTCATTCCAGATATTGCTTCCGGAATGATTTCGATTAAATATGGCTTTACTGGGCCTAATTTTGCGACAGTTTCAGCATGCGCTTCCTCGTCTAATGCTATAATTGATGCTCTTAATTATATTCGATTAGGTTATGCAGATATTATGATAGCGGGAGGGTCAGAGGCTGGTATTACAATTGCAGGAATTGGAGGGTTCAATGCCTTGCATGCTCTTTCAAAAAGAAATGATGACCCTTCTAAAGCTTCACGTCCTTTTGATAAAGATAGAGATGGTTTTGTTCTGGGTGAAGGAGCTGGATCATTAGTTCTTGAAGAATATGAACATGCAATCGCTCGAGGGGCAAATATTTATGCTAATTTATCTGGTGGTGGACTTTCAGCTGACGCATATCATATAACTGCTCCCCATCCAGAAGGACTTGGAGCAATAAAAGTAATGAGAAATTGTCTTAAAGATTCAAACACTAACACACAAGATGTTGATTTGATAAATGTGCATGGTACATCTACAACTTTGGGAGATATTGCTGAAGTAAAGGCCGTTAAAGAAGTTTTTGGTGAACATGCTTATGGTATTAATATTAATTCAACAAAATCAATGACAGGTCATCTTTTAGGGGCTGCAGGTGCGATTGAAGCTATTGCTTGCATTATGTCAATAAAAGAAGGCGTTGTCCCTCCAACAATAAACCATCAGAATGATGATGAAAATATTGATTCAAAATTAAATTTCACTTTCGGAAAATTCCAAAAACGTGAAGTAAATGTTGCTATGTCAAATACATTTGGTTTTGGTGGTCATAATGCCTGTCTTTTATTTAAAAAACTCAACTTATAATAGGTGATGAATCTGGGTCAAATTTTCAAAAAAAACAAAGATCCTGATCATGTTTTTGCTTCTCATCTAAAAAACATAATAGGGTTTATACCAAAAAATATTTTGATTTTTAAAAAAGCCTTTACACACAAATCAAAAAATATTAAGGATAAAGATGGCTTATTAATTAATTATGAAAGGCTTGAGTTTCTTGGAGATTCTATTTTAGGAGGCATTGTGTCTGATCATTTATTCTTCAATTATCCAAATTTTCATGAGGGTGATTTAACAAAACTTCGTTCTAAAATTGTAAGCCGGGAGAGTTTAAACAACATAGGTTACTCTCTTAAACTATATAAATTAATTGAAAGTAGTCATAAGACTGAAAGCCCCAATGATGATATTCATGGAAATCTATTAGAGTCTCTAATTGGTGCAGTCTATGTAGATACGGGATTTGAAATATGTAAAAAGTTTATTTTAAATAAAATAATTGACTATTATATAAATTTTGATACCATAAACTCATCCATAATTAGCTACAAAGGAACTTTAATTGAATGGTCACAAAAGAACAAGTGTAAAATTCTTTTTAAAACAACAAAAGACAATGGTTTAAATCCTAATATTAATTTCTCTTCTACTCTCTTTTTAGACAACAAGCAGATAGCTAAAGCTGGTGAGGTCTCAAAGAAAAAGGCAGAAGAAAAGGTTGCAAAAAGAGCCTATAATGCTTTAAAGTTTAAATTTAGTAATGAGTAAAAAATATTTTCTTTTAGATAAAATAGTTGAGCAATATCATTTAATTGCAATACATACTAGTTTAGATGATTTCTCCCTAGCATACGTTTTAAACAAAAATTTAGGAGCTAATTTTAAAAGAGTTAAAGAAAATTTAAATTACAATAATTCAACCTTTGAAATTTTTCATTGGGAAAATATAAAAGATGGGGTTAGTTGTAGTTTAATTTCAAATAAAAATTTAATTAAGTCTGAAATTAAAATTGAATCCAATTCATTATTCAATTTTTCAGAAACAAAAAAAGTATCTTTGATTAATTCTTTATCTGATGCTGATTATTTAATAAAGATTAAGCAAGGTTTAAATTTAAATCATATAATGAAAGTTTTAAATAAGTTACCCCAGGTAATTTTGACTTATATTGTAGATAACGAAGAAGTAAAATCAAAATTTAATTTAATATTTGATTAGTGTTAAATTCAAAAAAAACTAAAATAATTGCAACACTTGGTCCTGCATCAAATTCAGTTGATGTTTTGGAAAAAATGATATTAGAAGGTGTTGACGTATTTAGAATTAATTTTTCTCATGCAGATTATAACGATGCCTCTAAGAAAATTTCCATGATTAGAAAACTGAGTGAAAAACTCAAAATTCATATTTCAATTCTAGCAGATCTTCAAGGACCAAAACTTAGAATAGGTGAAATTCAGGAAAACTCAAAAGTAAAAGAGGGAGATCTAATTACTTTCTCTAGTTCTAAATCTTTTATTGGAAACTCTAAAGAAGCTTACATGTCCTATAAGAAGTTTGCCTCCGATGTTAAAGTTGGAGAAACTATTTTATTAGATGATGGAAAATTAATTTTTAAAATAGTAAGCACTGATAATAATGATAAAGTGACTGCCAGAGTAATTCAAGGGGGTCCTTTCAAATCTAATAAAGGTATAAATCTTCCAAACACAAAAATTTCCCTTCCTGCTCTTTCAAAAAAAGATATTGAAGATGCATTTTTTGCGATCAAACATAATGTAGATTGGATAGCTCTATCCTTTGTAAGAAAAAAAGAAGACTTGATTGAACTTAAAAAATTAATAGACAAGCATTCTGAATACAAAATTCCTATTATTTCGAAAATTGAAAAGCCAGAGGCAATAAAAAATATTTCTCAAATAATCAATAATAGTGATGGTTTAATGGTTGCAAGAGGTGATCTAGGAGTTGAAATTCCTGCCGCTGAAGTACCTTTAATTCAAAAACAATTAGTATTAAAAGCTAAAAAAGCAAGAATTCCAATTATAATTGCCACTCAAATGATGGAAACTATGATAAAAAGCAGGACAGCTACCAGAGCAGAAGTTAATGATGTAGCTAACTCAGTAATGGATGGAGCAGATGCTGTAATGCTGTCTGGTGAAACTTCAGTGGGAAAGTATCCAATTGAAGTAATTAAATCAATGTCTTCAATTCTTCAAAGTGTAGAAGGATCAAATCTTATTAAAGTTCCAAATCTTCCACCAACGATTAAAACAAAAAGATATATAACTAAATTTATTTGCTACCATGCGTCAGTAATGGCTAATGAAATCGAAGCTAAAGCAATTTGTACTTTAACAAATAGTGGATATACAGCATTTCAGATTTCTGCATGGAGACCTATGTCTCATATTTTAGTTTTTACTTCCAACAAAAGAATTTTAAGTCAACTAAATTTACTTTGGGGGGTAAAATCTTTTTATTATGATGCATATGAAAGCACCGATAAAACAGTTGAACAAATTAACAATATTGCTAAAGAGTTCAAATACGTTTCCAAAGGTGATTTCCTTATAAATTTGACTGCTATGCCTACAAAAGACAAGGGAATGGTTAATACGCTTAGAGTTTCTGAAATATAACTTATTTAATAAATCATGCCAATTGAGATTGAGCGAAAATTTTTAGTTAAAAATCTTGATTTTATTAAAGAAAGCTCTCATAAAAAATCCATTGAACAAGGTTATTTGTCAAAAGATCCTAATAGAACTGTTAGAGTAAGGATTGAAAACGAAAAAGCATTTTTAACAATTAAGGGTAAAAGTTTTAATAAGGGAACTAGTCGAATAGAAATTGAAAATAAAATATCTTTAAAAGATGCTAGAACATTAATGAAACTTTGCCTCTCAAATCCAATTAAAAAAATTCGATACTTAATAAGTATAGATGATTTTATTTTTGAAGTTGATGTGTTCCAAAATAATAATGAAGGGTTAATAATTGCTGAAATAGAACTTGATTCAGAAAAATCGAAATTCCCTGAACCAGAATGGTTAGGTGAAGAAGTTACTGGTCAAATAAAATTTTATAACTCTCAATTATAAAATTTTATTTATCGGCATATATTTTCACTGTTTTATTGCCTTGTGAATCCATATGAGCTCTATACATTCCTGCAGTATTCATTTCCATGGCAACATTTCCTTTATTATCAAGAGCAATTACACCTCCATTCCCTCCTAATTTTGCAACTTTTTCATGAATTACAATTCGAGCAGCTTCTTGAACAGACAAGCCTTTATATTCCATTAATGCAGAAATATCATAAGCTACAACAGAGCGAATAAAAAACTCTCCCCAACCTGTAGCTGATACTCCACAAGTTTTATTGTTTGCATATGTTCCTGCTCCAATAATAGGAGCATCTCCAATACGATTCCATTTTTTATTTGTCATTCCGCCAGTTGATGTGCCTGAGGATATATTTCCTTGCATGTCAAGTGCAACACATCCTACTGTCCCATATTTTTGATTTTTTAGGTATTCCTTATCTGAAAAAAATGCTGAAACTTCATTTTCTTTAACTTTGTTTAATGATCGCAACCTAGGTTCAGTTATAAAATAACTATTTGCTTTTAATTCTAATTCTTGACTTAGGGCAAAATCATCTGCTCCCCTTCCAGACAACATAACATGTGGTGAGCTTTCCATAACTGCTATTGCTGCAGAAATAGGATTTTTGATTTTTGATGCTCCAGATATTGCCCCAGCATCAAGAGTTAATCCATTCATAAATGATGCGTCCAGTTCAACATTTCCGTCCGAATTTAAAACAGCTCCTTTTCCTGCATTAAAAAGTGGAGAATTCTCCATTACATGAATTGTTTTTTCAACAGCTTCTTGACTTGATCCACCTTTTTCTAAAATTTTATATCCAACTGCTATAGCTTCTTCGAGTTTGTTGATATATTTTATTTCTATTTCCTTGGTCATATTTTTTTTTAAAATAGTCCCAGCTCCACCGTGAATAACTATAGAAAATGGCGGTAACTTCTTATTCTCTATTTCTTTTTTAGTTGATTGACAAGAAAAAATTAAAAATAAAGTAATTGATAATATATAACGCATATGAACTTTTTATTTAATGCTATTGATTTCTCAAACGTAATAAATTTTCGTTTAATATGAACTTTTTTTAAATAGTATTACCTTTAAAAATTATTAAAACAATCATTTCTAATGAACAAACAAACTATAAGAATTTTAGCTTCTTTAGGTATTGAAAATAAACAATTAGGTTGCAGTACTGGAAGCAAATGGATGGGGTCTGGAGAAATACTTTCTACAAGCTCTCCTGTTGATGGATCATCACTTGTTGAAGTAACAACTACTAGCGTTGAAGATTTTGAAACGATAATTGAAAGTGCTGAAAAGGCATTTCAAATTTTTAAAAAAATCCCAGCTCCAAAACGCGGAGATTTAGTTAGACAATTTGGAGATGCTTTAAGGAATCAGAAAGAAAATTTAGGAAAGTTAGTTTCTTATGAAATGGGAAAATCGTACCAAGAAGGGTTAGGTGAGGTTCAAGAAATGATTGATATCTGTGAATTTGCAGTTGGTTTATCAAGGCAATTACATGGACTTACTATGCACTCAGAAAGACCCTTACATAGAATGTACGAACAATACCATCCTATAGGTATAGTTGGTGTTATTTCAGCTTTTAATTTTCCTGTTGCCGTTTGGAGCTGGAACGTTGCTTTAGCTTGGATATGTGGAGATGTTTGTATTTGGAAACCGAGTGAAAAAACTCCTCTTTGCAGTATTGCCTGTCAAAAAATTATTGAAAAAGTATTAAAAGATAATAATATGCCTGAAGGAATTTCAAGCATAGTTAATGGTGGTGCTGAAGTTGGTAGGTGGTTATCAGAAGATAAGAGAATTCCTCTAATTTCTGCAACAGGATCAACCAATATGGGTAGAAAAGTATCTGAAACAGTAGGTAAGCGTTTAGGCAAAACACTCTTAGAATTAGGGGGTAATAATGCTATTATAATAACACCATATGCCGATATTAAAATGACTATTATTGGAGCTGTTTTTGGAGCTGTTGGAACTTGCGGTCAAAGGTGCACTTCTACTCGTCGTCTAATTATTCACGAAGAAATCTATCCAAAGATACTAGAAGCTCTTAAAAAAGCATATAAACAGCTTAGAATTGGAGATCCATTAGACACAAATAATCATATTGGACCCCTTATTGATAAACAATCTGTAAAACAATACCTTGATGCTATTGAAATGGCAGATAAGCAAGGAGCAAAATGGTTAGTCAAAGGAAAAGCTTTATCTGGAAAAGGATATGAAAGTGGTTGCTACGTTTCACCATCTATAGCTCAAATAAATGCTGATGCTGAAGTAGTTCAAACTGAAACATTTGCACCACTTCTTTATGTTATAAAATATTCAGGTGATGTTGAAAATGCAATAAATATTCAAAACAACGTTAGTCAAGGTCTATCTTCTGCAATCATGACTCAAAACCTTCAAGAAGCGGAAGCTTTTCTATCTCATTGGGGAAGTGATTGCGGAATAGCAAACGTAAATATAGGTACGTCGGGAGCTGAAATCGGAGGTGCTTTCGGGGGCGAAAAAGATACAGGAGGAGGACGGGAAAGTGGTTCGGATGCATGGAAAGTTTATATGAGAAGACAAACAAATACAATCAATTATTCATCAGAACTTCCTTTATCTCAAGGAATTAAATTCGACATATAGTCTAACCAATTGAAAATGTATTCAATAATAGAAAACATATTTTCTTTTTGGAGAAATTTTGTATTAATCATTTTAATTTTGATATGTATTAATTCTTTGATGGGTTATTTATCAAAAAAAAGATTTAGTACACTAAATTTAAGATATAACACCTTTGGATTAGTAATTTCAGTAATTCAATTAATTATTGGAATCATATTTTATTTAATTATTAATTGGTTAAATGAATACAGTACTGATAATTTGAATTATATAAAAAATAGTGATTATAAGTTATTGTCAATATCGGGTCTGCTAATTAATTTGGCTTCCGTTTTATTTATATTTATGGGCTGGTCTTTACATAACAGGCAATTTGATAGTAGAAAAAAGTTTGTCAGAATATTTGTTTTTTATGGTCTAGGGTTTCTAATTTTAATCAGAACTGTTTCAATAAATCAAATTAATTAAAAGCATTATGATTAAACATTCTGAAAATAAATTCAAAATATTTCGTCTTCAAAAAAAATGGAAAGTTGCAGTTTTAGGAAGTGGTAGTTGGGCTACTGCATTAGTAAAAATTTTAACAGAAAATAAAAAAAAAGTTGGTTGGTATATTAGAAATAATGATGATGCCTTGAAAATAATAAAAGATGGTACTAACCCAAAGTATCTTAATTCTTTAAAACTCAAGACAAAACGACTAAATATCAGTTGTGAAATTAACAAAATTGTTGAAGAGGCTGATGTTGTTTTAGTTGCTATTCCTTCAATATATGCTTATAAAGAACTTAATACTATAACCATAGATGTAAGTGAAAAAATATTTGTTTCTGCTGTAAAAGGTGTTCTTCCAGAAAAAATGCAAATTTTAGGAGATTTTTTTCATGATCATTTTCAAATCTCATATGATCAAATAGGAGTAATTGCTGGCCCTTGTCATGCTGAGGAAATAGCGATGGAAAAACTTTCATATTTAACCTTTTCATGTCCAAGCACTACTAATGCAAAAGTAATATCTAAATGGTTGAAGTGTAAATATGTAAGAGTAAAGATTTCAAATGATATTACTGGAACTGAGTATGCAGCAATGTTAAAAAACTGTTACGCTATAGCTGCTGGAATTGCTCAAGGTCTTGGCTATGGAGATAATTTTATGAGTGTTTTAATGAGTAATTCTATAAGAGAAATGAAAAGATTCATTAATAATATTTACAAAATGAAACGAAATATAAATAATTCAGCATATCTAGGAGATTTATTAGTCACAGGTTATTCTTCATTTAGTCGAAATCGAAAACTAGGAATTATGCTTGGTAAAGGATATAATGTTCAAGACTCTTTATTAGAAATGAATATGATTGCAGAAGGATATTACGGATCTATATCTGCATTTCAGATAAATCAAAAGTATAAATCTAGGACCCCTATTTTAGATACAGTTTATTCAATTATGTATAAAAAATCTAATGCCAAAAAAGCTTTTAAAAAATTGGAATCAAAGTTAGATTAGATAGATGATTTAAACTGTTTTAAGAATCTAAGATCATTTTCAAAAAACATTCTAATATCACTAACTTGATATAAAAGCATCGCAATTCTCTCAATTCCCATCCCAAAAGCATAACCTGAATATTCTTCAGGATCTATTCCACAATTAATTAAAACATTTGGATCTACCATTCCGCATCCCATAATCTCTAACCAACCCGTCCCTTTGGTAATTCTTCGATCAGTTTCTGTTTCTAAACCCCAATATATATCTACTTCAGCACTAGGTTCAGTAAAAGGAAAATAAGACGGCCGCAAACGAATTGTTGACTTGCCAAATAAAGCCTTAGTAAAATACTGTAAAGTTTGTTTTAAATCTACAAATGAAACATCTTTATTAATATATAGCCCCTCGATTTGATGAAATATACAATGAGATCTGGAGGAGATAGCTTCATTTCTAAAAACACGACCAGGAGAAAGTATACGTATTGGAGGAGGATTATTTTCCATATACCTCACTTGAACAGAAGAAGTATGTGTTCGAAGTAAAATGTCTGGATTAGTTTGAATGAAAAATGTGTCCTGCATGTCTCTTGCCGGATGATACTCTGGCAAGTTCAGTGCCGTGAAATTATGCCAGTCATCTTCAATTTCAGGTCCTTCTGATAAATTAAACCCTATATGTGAAAAAATTGATATAATTCTATTCTTAACAATAGACAAAGGATGTCTTGTGCCTGAATCAAAGTCTAATCCTGGACGAAATAAATCTCCGTTTTTACCATTTTCACTAACTGAACTTATTGAAATCTTGAGGGATTGAATTTTATCACTAACAGCATTTTTTAGAAGATTTAATTCTTTTCCGAACTCTTTCTTGTCTTCTTTAGAAACATTTCTAAAAGAAGTAAAAAAATTATTGAGTATACCCTTTTTTCCAGAATATTGAATTCTAAAGGATTCAAGTTCAGATGAATCTTGCGTTTTAAAATCATTTACTTTTTTTAAATGCTTTTTTACCTCTTCAATCATAATGTAAAAGTACAGATTCTATTAATTATAACAACTCTATTTAAAATACTTATTATTATTTAATTTAGGATTATTCTATTTTAATATCACAAATTTAGTTTCTTTTTTAATGAATGCTTAAATTGAAAAAAACTCTTGAATATGAATGTTAATTGGATTGACTTAATAATTTCAGGTTTCTTTATTTATGGATCCATAATAGGTTTCAAAAGAGGTTTGGTTAGAGAGGTTGCAAGTTTATTGGGGTTATTTATAAGTTTAATTAGTGTTTATAATTTTTCAGATCACCTGTCAAATTTGATAGAAGTGTTTTTGAATTTGTCACCAACTTTTGCATACATAATCTCATGTATAGTAATATTTTTAACAGCTATTTCTTTGGTATCTTATATAGCAAAATTAATAACAAAGGCTATAAATATAGCTGCTCTAGGATTTTTAAATCGTATTGCTGGTTTAATTTTTGGTCTATTAAAATGGGTGGTAATTTCATCAAGCTTAATATTCATAATAAACAAAATTTTTCTTTTCAATGAAATTAGTGAACAGCTCAAAAGTGATGAAATTGAATCTTCTTTTATTTATGATCCCCTTTCTAAAATTGGTAATTTTTTTTTTGAAGCAATAAAGAATAAGAATAGAAAAGAAGAATGGAAATACTTATAAAGGTTTTATTTGATTATTAATTACCCAGCCTTCAGATCCATTAACTAATCTTATTTTTTCCCAGCCTCTTAATTTATCAAGTAGTTCTACCTTAGTCCCCTCATGTAGACTAAAAATTTCTTCATTTCTATTATTAGGTTCAGAAAAAACTGGCAACTCTTTTGCAAAAATAATTCCTTTTTTTATTTTATTATTATTTTGTGTTTCCTGCCAAACTAAACTAGAGGTTATAAATGAAATCACTAGAAAAATTATTGATAATAAAAAGTAGAATCTTTTATAAATTGGATTAAATGAAAATAAATAAAATAACGCTGTAATAAAGAATAAAGACATAAGTCCAATTGAGATAAAAGCCCAAGTCCTGGTAGAAAATAAATAAATAATAAAATTAATATTTTGTTGCACTTGTGTTTCAGGAAGCTCTTCAATAGCATCTAAAGTCATATTTTTCGCAAATGATAAGTTATCAAGTATCTCTTCATTATTTGGAGATAGAAGTAGTGCTTTTTCAAAATAAAAATTACTCTCAGCTACTTTATTAAGTCTATAAAAAGAATTCCCCATATTAAAATACAATTCAGCACTGTGTATTTCATTTTCTAGTATTTTATCATACTCATTAATAGCTGATTCAAATTCACCCTTATTATATAAATCGTTACCCTTTTCAAACAATAAATCCGGAGTTTGTGAAAATCCCATTTTGATTAATAAAACAAATATATATGTAGTCCTTTTCATATTAAATTTCATCATCAAGTTTTTCAATAATATCAATTGCAGAATTATAGTCTTGTTTCATTTTAACTTGAGTTATTGGAGAATATCTAGCCATATCACAATTCTTTAAAATTATCATAAAATTATCTATTGTGGAAGTCTTAGCTCCCAATTTCATTAATGACTCAGCTATTATTTTTTTTTGGATATCTATGGTCTCAATTTGAAGTTTTGCTTTCAAGTAGTTATGAAATGCTTTTTCTAAGGAGTCATAAAATTTAGTCTTATTATCAATATATTTTTTTGCATTTCCTAAAAACCTAATTGCAAGTTTACTTCTTCTTTTAAATTTTAAATCATTTTCATCAATTACTCTATTTAACCATAATCTTCGAATAAAAACAATAATAGGCAAAAGAATTAGTGGTAAAATTATTATTACCCAATAGGTTGATTTTTTCCAAAACTCAACTTGATTAATTGGAAAAAATTCTGATTTTAATTTAATAAAACTAAAAGTGTTATTAGTATTTATTTGTAACGCTTCATTTGTATTGATTTTATTTTCTTTATTAATAGATTTTGAGAAATCACCTCCATATACATCAATAATATGTTCTATAGAATTAAGGGTCTGATAGATTTCAATTTCAGGATCAAAATAACTAAACTCAATTGAAGGCATAGGATATTTTCCCTGAAGCTGTGGGATGATAGTATAAGTATTTTGAATCGTTCCCTCCATACCTGAAAGAGTTGTATTAATTTCTTCTTTATATTCTGGATCAAAAACCTCTAAAGTATTAGGAGCTTTAATTTTTGGAAGTTCAAAAAGCTTTAAGTTTCCTTTACCTGTAACTTTAACCATTGATTGAAATGATTCTAATGCTTTAAGAGATTTTTTACTGATCAACACGTCTAACTTAAATTTTCCAACTGCTCCAGAAAAACTATCAGGCTGGTCTTTAATTGGCAATGCTTTTACATTTAAGATTCGTTTTCCTGCATTAACTGATCTTGAAACTTGTTTATAAATTGTATTACCAAAAAAATCTCTGCGTTTCGTGGGAATTTCAATAACTAGATTCAATGCTAGTGGCTCAATAACTAATTTTCCTGTTTTTTGAGGATATAATACAGTTTTTCTCCATATTACTTCATTATAAGCCTCACCTTTATATGATCCTGGCTCAACCTTTAACTGTGGTATTTTTATTGAACTACTCCAAAAATCGCTAAATTTCGGACTTTGAATTTCACGTGCATCAGAAATTTTAATCGGATTTCTAAAAAATAATTTATAAACTATAGTAATTGCCTCATTTAAGTATGGATTATTATTTGAGATTTCTGCTACAAGATGTATGTTTTCATCAGCTAAATATTCAACACTATTTGTCTCTGAAGGCTTTGCTACAGCTGATAAAACCTCAATAGAAATAGATGATGTTTGATATGACTTTCCTTCAAAACTTATTTTAGCAGAACCTATTGTAAATATCCCTTTTCCTTTTGGTGCTAGAAAATATGTAAATGTTTTCGAAAAAGTTCTTTTACCGTTAATCCACGAATTACTTATTGATTGGTTAGGCCCTCCAACTAGTGTAAAATTTTCAAATGATGGAGGAATAAAATCATCTCCATTTTGATTCATTACAAAATCAACTCTTAAGCGCTCATTGAATCCTAGTTTTTTCTTACTAACTCTTAGGTCAAAATCTACCTGAGCATTTATAAAAAAACTACAAAAAACTATGTATGTGTATATAATTAAACGCATTTATTTACCAATCCTTTTTGGTTTTAACAAGTTTACCCTTAACTTTTTTAGCATTGATTTTATCTTGTACTTTTTTCTCTTGATTACTCATGGCTTCAAGAAGACTTTTAACCTGTTCTGGAGATAATTGACCAGGTTTTCTGTTTTTATTAGAATTTTTTTTGTCAGAATCTTTCTTCTTTTCGTCTTTAAGCTGGTCATTCTCTTTTTTGTTTTCATCGGATTTGTCTCCGTTTTCTTCTTTATTTTCATCACCATTATCATCTTCCTCTTTTTGATCTTTTTCTTTATTTTCCTTATTATCTTTATTTTGATCATTTTTGTCTTGATCATCGTTTTCTTGATTTTTCTTTTCATCCTCCAATAAAGATTTTGCAAGAGCATAATTATATCGAGTTTCATCATCTAAAGGATTATTTCTCAATGCGTTTTTATAAGACTCTACTGCCTTTTTATATTCTTTTTTCTTCATATAAACATTACCCATATTGTGCAACGCAGCGTGTTTATCTAATTTATTGTCAGCAAATTTTTGAGTTCTAAAAAACTGTTGTGCCGCTTCATCATATGCATTAGCTTGGTATTGTGTGTTTCCAAGATTAAATAAAGCTTTAGGTGTTTGAGGTGCTTTTGTTAGTGCAAGACGATAATCCATCTCAGCGCCTATATAATTTTCTTTTTTAACCTTCTCATTTCCTTCAAACAAATCATTATCAATAGAAGTGTTTTGAGAAATCAAAGAAAAACTTAAGCAAAAAAATAATAGATTTAAGTATTTCATTTTGATTATTTTTCGTTAAATAGATTTAATTTTTTTAACCATTGTGTCTCTGTTTCAAAAACAAATAATTCAATTAAAAGTAATATAAATGAAATAAAAATAAACGGCTGAAATTGATCTTTATAACTAACAAACTTTTTTGCTTCAAATTCTTTTTTTTCTAGGTTTTTTAAAATCTCAGACACAAAGTCTACTACCTCTTTTGTGTTGTTCCCATCAATATATTCTCCATTAGTGTTTTCAGAAATCAATTTTAATATTTCAGTATTTCTCTTTGTTATTACCACTTCTTCATTTTCGTCTTTTTTATAACTTTCCAGCACACCATTTCTTTTAATTGGAATAGGTCCACCAGACTCGGTTCCAATTCCAAAAGTAAAAATCTTTATTCCATTGGCTGCTGCTCTAATAGATGCACTTTCTGCTTCATCAGAATGATCTTCCCCGTCAGAGATTAAAAAAACAACTCGATTGGTTTGATCTTCATCATTAAAGTATGTTTCTGATAAATCTAATGCAGAATTCAATGCAGTTCCTTGAGAAGATATCATGTCTGTATTTAAGCTCTGTAAAAACATTTTACCCGCATTGAAATCTGTAGTTATGGGCAACTGAGGGATAGCTTGGTTTGCATATGCAATAATTCCTATTCTGTCACCAACCAGATTATTTATTATTGCAGAAACAAGGCGTTTAGCTTTTTCAATACGATTAGGAGCAATGTCCTCTGCTAGCATACTTTTAGAAACATCTATGGCAAAAACAATATCTACTCCTTCTCTTTTTACAGTTTCTAATTCTGTGCCTATTTTAGGATTAATTAATCCGATTATTAAAAAACTAAGCGAAAGAATTAGTAGAAGAAATTTAAAGAAAATCTTAAATCTGGAACGATTAGGACTTAAAGAATTTATCATTTTTGAACTAATAAGCCTTTTTTGAGTTTTTGACTTCCATTTAAGAATCCATAAAAACAGACCCAAAAGAACTGGTATTAAAAAAAACAAATATGTGTATGTTGGCTCGTCTAATAAATACATAATCTATACAAAACTTCTAAAAAATGTGTTACGTAGAATAAATTCTAATACAATTAAAATTATAGTTAAAATAACAAAAGGACGATATTTTTCATTATAATTAGTGTACTTAAATTCTTCTATTTCTGTTTTTTCTAACTTATTAATTACAGAATAAATTTGAGCTAATTTTTCATTATCAGTAGCTCTAAAGTATTGACCTCCAGTAACATCAGCTATAGTTTCCAGAAGCTTTTCATCAATTTCAACTTTAGTCATTCCATATTGAAAGCTACCATTTGGTAAAATTCCGATTGGAGCTTTGGCCATCCCATTGCTACCTATACCAATTGTATATGTTTTAATTTTATATTCCGCTGCTAATTCGGAAGCAATTTTTGGATCGATAAAACCAGAATTGTTAACTCCATCAGTTAAAAGGATAATTACTTTACTTTTAGCTCGACTATCTTTTAATCTATTTACTGATGTAGCTAACCCCATTCCAATTGCTGTTCCATCTTCAATTAATCCTTGATATTGAATTTCAGACAAACTACTTTTAATGATATTTTTATCACTAGTTATTGGGGTAAGAGTATAACTCTCCCCTGCATACACTACCAATCCTATACGATCAGACACTCTATCATCAATAAAATCTGATGCTACCCTTTTGAGAGCCTTAAGACGGCTAGGTTTTAAGTCTTGAGCTAACATGCTAGATGAAACATCAATTGCCATAACAATATCTATTCCTTTATTTGTTTTACTCTTAATTGAAATTTCTGAAGTTTGGGGTCTCGCTAATGCTATTATTAATACAGATAAAGCAACTATTCTAAAAACAAAAAGTAATGGGCGTAAGTATACTCTTAATGTTTTTCTTTTAATAGCCTCTAAAGATGATAATTGAAAATATGCTTGTCTATTTTTATGAGAATAAACCTCCCAAATAATCAAGACTGGAATTAGACTGAATAGCCAGAAAAAGTCAGGATTTAAAAAAGATATATTTTCTAACATTTTTCTATAATTCTTTTATTAATTTAATACTATTAATAATTCTATTATTTATTTCATCACCATAACGATCGTTCTTATTGTAAATTAAGGTTAAATTAACCTTTCCTTTATCATAAACAATAATTAAAGTTGTGAAAAAACATCTAACCATTTCATTTTTATTACCCTTCGGATAATCAAGTGTTCCTGAGATTTTAAGAGAAGGCAACCCTGATGGTGTTTCAAAATTTTCCGTATCCATTAATATATTAACAGCTCCTTGGTTCTGATATCTCCCAATCGTTTGATCAAGAATTTGCTGAGTTCTTTCTTCTCCACTAATTTTAGTATCCGCCTTTGAGTCCTGGCTTGAATCACTTCCTGTTTTTTTTATAAAAAGTAATTCAAGATAATATTTAGATTGAATACTGTCCATCACAAAAAGAGTTGAAGTCTTTGGATTAATTATTTTTCTTTTAAGAATTTTTGGAGTTGATATTTGTATGGGTGGAGAACCGTACTGAGAATTAAACCATTTATTATCAATTAATTTTTTAGTTGGATATCCTAATAATGTATCTCTAACAGAATAGTAACCAAAAATTGATATAAAGGAAAAAAGTGTTAAAATAGATAAAACTAATATGGAGCTTACAACCCACTTGAAAATCTTATTTCTTTTTTTTCTTCTCAACAGCTCTTCATACTCTTTTTTTGCTTTTAATTCTTCTAATGTTGGCTCTGGTAAAACTTCTTTTGTTTCTATGACAACATCTTCAACTAGTTTTCTGTCTAATTTAACAGCCCCTGTAACAGGAATAGATCTAGCAAATTTTACTAAATCTGCCGTGCTAAGAACCATTTTTAAATTTTTAATAGTTGCTTCTTCTAGATCTAATTTTCCGCTTTTCTTATGTAGTTTTAATTTTAATAAAAGCTGATCTGATGTGCTTTCCAAAGCATCTATATTAGCTTCCTCTTCAAGATATCTTCTAACTACTTCAGTTAATTCAGAATAGTATTTTTTATACTCCTCCTGAACCTTAGGTTCTCTTTTTTCGAGTTCTTTAAGAGCTTTAATTGCTCTTTCAAAAGGCGGTAAAATTTTCTTTCTTTCTAAAACTTTTCTTTGATAGATTAATGTTAAATAAATAAGACTAATAATAAGAATAGTTATTAAAATTGCGAAAATCATTCGCTTTATTAGATTATCATAATTTTTTTTAACAGAATTAAGTGGTTTAATTTGAAAAAGATTTTGCTTAAGAGTATCTACAATTATATCGTTTACTTGAATTTTTACTGAATCTGATAGTTTTGAAAAACCATTAACTAAAACACGTTGAGGGGGTATATTATAATATCCTGAATCAAATTGAATAAGAGCATATCTTTTACTCAAAAAATATCTGTCTTTAATTTTTTGAGTGTCTGTGGGAAAAATTTCTAAAAGTTCCATGGGAGCAATTTGTAACTCTTCTGGAAATTCAATTCTCTGAATTGAATCCACTTCAATATTTAAAAAATAATCAATTTGTTCACCAATATTAATTGTACTTGAAACAACCCCAGAATTAACTTCTGATATGTTTTGACCATTAAGGTGTCCAAACATGAATAAAATTAAAATAGATCTGAAAAACTTCATTTATCTAGTTCTATTTTTAAAATAACCTAATAGTTTTTTTACATAGCTTTCAGAAACTTCACAGCTAATTGATCCTGCTCCATTTTTATTAAATAATGTTGAGAAAATTTCAGCATTTAGTTTGTATTCTCTTGAATAAGACTTGCGTATTCTTTTAGAATCAGTGTCAATCCATGAAATTCCTTTTCTTTCTGTATCCATCATAGGCACTAGACCCATTTTAGAAATATGTGTTTCTAGTATATCATAAATTCTAATTCCTGTTAAATCATGTTTTTTTGCAGCAATTTTTAATGTTTTTTCATAACTAGAGTCAATAAAATCTGATAGCAGAAATACTATTGCTTTCTTTTTTAAAACACTTGATAAAAAAGCTAATGCTTCACCTATATGAGTAGATTTGTTTATTGGTTCAAATTCTAGCAATTCTCTTATTATTCTTAATATATGTGAACGGCCCTTTTTAGGAGGAATATATAATTCTATTTGACCTGAAAACATTATCATACCTACTTTATCGTTATTTTGAAGTGCAGAAAAAGCTAGAGTAGCTGCTATCTCAGTAATTATTTCTCTTTTAGTTTGAGATTGAGATCCAAAAAACTCAGACCCACTTATATCTATCAACAACATCAATGTAAGCTCACGCTCTTCTTCAAAAACCTTTATATATGGACTGTTATATCTAGCAGTTACATTCCAATCAATAGCTCTTACATCATCACCAAACTGATATTGTCTAACCTCGCTAAAAGTCATCCCTCTACCTTTAAATGTACTATGGTATTCGCCGCCAAATATATTATTACTTAATCGCCGGGACTTAATCTCGATTTTACGAACTTTTTTTAAAAGTGCTTTAGTATCCATCAAATGATTAATTATAACTTATGGCACTTCGACTTCATTAACTATTTGACTAATTATGTCTTCAGTATTAATGTTTTCTGCTTCAGCTTCGTATGTTAAAACAATTCTATGACGAAGTACATCATAAATTACTGCTCTTATATCCTCAGGAATAACATAGCCTCTATGTCTTAAAAAAGCATGACACTTTGCAGCAGTCGCCAAATTAATACTTCCTCTGGGAGATGATCCAAAACCAATTAAAGGTTTTAAGTTACTAAGATTATAATTTTCAGGATAACGAGTACAGAAGATCAAATCAAGTATGTATTTTTCAATTTTTTCATCCATATAAACCATTCTAACTGATTCTTGGGCTCTTAAAATTTGCTTAGTTGTAACAACTGGCTTTATTTTTTCAAATGCTCCTTTTAAATTAGAACGAACGATTAACTTTTCATCTTCAATTTTAGGATAATCAATGATTGTTTTTAACATAAACCTATCAACTTGGGCTTCAGGTAATGGATAAGTTCCTTCTTGTTCAACTGGATTTTGAGTTGCCATTACTAAAAATGGTGCTGTTAACTTAAATGAGGTGTCTCCAATTGTAACTTGCTTCTCCTGCATAGCTTCTAGGAGTGCTGATTGAACTTTGGCTGGGGCTCGGTTTATTTCATCAGCCAATACAAAATTGGCAAAAATTGGACCTTTCTTTATTGAAAAGTCATTCTCCTTCATGTTAAATATCATTGTCCCTATTACATCTGCCGGTAAAAGGTCTGGAGTGAACTGAATACGACTAAAGCTGCCTTTAACTGCTTGACTTAAAGTATTAATTGCTAAAGTCTTTGCCAAACCTGGAACGCCTTCTAATAAAATATGTCCTTGACCTAAAAGACCAATGATAAGTCTTTCAATCATATTCTTTTGACCAACAATGACTTTATTCATTTCCCTTGTAAGTATATCTACAAAGGCACTTTCCTTCTCAATAATTTCATTTATTGAATTAATATCTATGTTAGTGTTTTCCATAATATAGACTAGGTTTAAAATTTGGTGCAACAAAAATGAAGATTAATTTCAATAATTGTTGTTAATAATTGGTTAAAAAATAGAACTTGACCCTAGCCTAGGGGTACAAAGTATTACTAATTTAGGAGAAAATATAAGTTATAATGAATAAAGAATCCGATTCTAAAATTATTTCAGGAACAATGACATGGGGGAAATGGGGCATGAATCTATCAACCCATGAAATGCAAGATCTCATAGAATACAATTTAGAATTAGGCATAAATTCTTTTGACCATGCAGATATTTATGGAGGATATACTACAGAAACTGAGTTTGGAAAGGCATTTCAACTATCAAGCATACAAAGAGAAAAAATAAAACTAATTACTAAATGTGGGATACAATATCCATCAGATTTAAGACCAGTAAAAATAAAACATTACGATTATTCAACCAAACATATCAGGTTTTCAGTTGAAAATTCATTAAGAAATTTAAAAACCGAATATATTGATGCGTTTTTACTTCATAGACCAAGCCCACTAATGAATCCTGATGAAATTGGTTCTATAATTTCAGAGCTTAAAACTGAAGGTAAAATAAAAGAATTTGGGGTTTCTAATTTTACAAGATCACAAATAGAATTATTAAGCGCTTCAACTAATATTGAATATAACCAAATTGAATGTTCTGCTACAAATACTGATTCATTAACTAATGGAATACTCGACTATTGTCAGTTAAAAAAAATAAATGTAATGGCCTGGTCACCTTTAGGTAGTTATTTTAAAGTTTTAGATGTAAAAAAGAATCGAATCAAGTCCATTTTAGAAAAACTATGTCAAAAGTACTCTTGCCAAGAAGATCAACTTCTTTTAGCATGGCTCATAAAGCATCCTGCAAGAATTAGTCCTGTAATTGGAACAACAAAAAAAAAGAGGCTTTTATCTTCAGTTAAAGCAAAATTTATAAATCTTGAAATAACCGATTGGTTTTCAATTTTAGAGGCCAGCTGGGGAAAACGTATACCTTAAAACTATGATAAAAAAAATAATTTTAATCACAGGGGCTAGTAGTGGAATTGGTTGGTCTACTGCTGGTAAACTTGCAAAAAAAGGACACTCTTTAATCTTATGCGGAAGAAATAAAAATAAACTTGATGAATTATCAAAAGTATTAGATACGGATACTCATATTTTAACTTTTGACGTAAGAAATAAAGAAGAAGTTTTCAAATCTATATTATCAATTCCAAAAGAATTCAAAAATATCGATGTTTTAATTAATAATGCTGGAAATGCTCATGGACTCGCTCTCGCTCATGAGTCAAATATTTTAGACTGGGAGGCAATGATTGATGGAAATGTTAAAGGCCTTTTTTATGTCACAAAAGCGATTTTGAATGACATGGTTAAAAAAAAATCAGGTCAAATAATTAATGTTGGTTCCGTAGCAGGAAAAGAATCATATCCAAAAGGTAATGTTTATTGCGCCAGTAAAGCTGCCGTTGAAAAGTTTACAGAGGGTCTTCGTTTAGATTTAAATCCATTTAGTATTAGAGTTGGTGCAGTTCATCCAGGATTAGTCGCTACAAATTTTTCTAATGTAAGATTCAAGGGAGATAAAGAAAGGGCTAAAAAAGTTTATGAAGGGTTTACACCCTTATCTGCAAATGATGTGGCTGATTGTATTTGTTATATGATTGAAGCTCCAAAGCATGTTAATATAGCAGATTTCACAATTCTACCTACAGACCAGGCTAACGCATATGTTTTAAATAAATCAGATTAATTAATATTTATCTAGACCCTCTGGATATAAAAAATGATTGTAAGGGAATCTAGTTACGTGAATTTCACGAATGGCTTTGTATATCTCTTCTTTAAACTTTTTAAAATTGTCTTTTTGAAGGGCTGATATAAATACGCTTTTATCATTACTTTGACTAATCCATGAGGCTTCCAACTCTTCAATTGTATAATTACTTTTTGTCTTTTTTATAATTAAATCATTTGGATCCCATGGTTCTGGTTTATATGCATCAATCTTATTAAAAATCATTAATTTAGGTTTATCTATACTTTTTATATCGTATAAAATTTGATTTACAGACTCAATATGATCTTCAAAATTAGGATGGGATATATCAACTATATGTAATAATAAATCAGCCTCTTTAACCTCATCTAGAGTGCTTTTAAATGATTCCACTAGCTGAGTTGGAAGCTTTCTTATAAACCCTACTGTGTCACTAAGCAAAAACGGAAGGTTACCAATTACAACTTTACGAACTGTTGTATCTAATGTTGCAAACAACTTGTTTTCAGCAAAAACATCACTTTTTGAAATTACATTCATTAGTGTTGACTTTCCAACATTTGTATATCCAACTAATGCTACTCTAACAAGTTCTCCTCTATTTCCTCTTTGAGTAGCCATTTGCTTATCTATAAGCATCAACTTCTTTTTTAGAAGTGAAATTTTATCTCTAACTATCCTTCTGTCTGTTTCAATTTCTGTTTCACCTGGACCTCTCATTCCTATACCACCTCTTTGTCTTTCAAGATGAGTCCATAGGCCTTTTAGACGAGGAAGCAAGTATTGGTACTGAGCTAATTCAACTTGTGTTCTTGCGTAGCTTGTTTTAGCTCGTTGAGCAAAAATATCAAGTATCAAACCTGTTCGATCTAATATTTTACAGCGAAGTAATTTCTCTATATTATTTTGTTGAGTAGGAGATAATTCATCATCAAAAATAACTGTACTTACTTCTTGTTCATCAACAAAAAATTCAACTTCAGATAATTTTCCACTACCAATAAAAGTTTTTGGATTCGGTAAGTTTATTTTCTGGGTAAATCGCTTTATTACCTCGCCACCTGCGGTAAAAGATAAAAACTCAAGTTCATCTAGATACTCCTTTGATTTATACTCGTTTTGTTCAGGAGTTATAACTCCAACTAAAACTGTCTTTTCATAGACTAATGATTTTTGTTCAATCATTGTCAGATTTCCAGGTTTTTAATAAAAAATTGTCAAAAGTAAGTTCAGCATAAGTGTAATGATTAAACCAATCTCCTAAATTAATATAACGAGATTTTTCCATAGGAATATCTATAGGTCGATGAGTATGACCAAAAACATAAAAGTTTCTGGGTTTTTCTTTTTCTTTTTTTAATGCATATTGAAAAATAATTTCATTTTCAGGCACATCACATATAATATTATCATCACCAGAAATCAACTTATTATTTATGGATAAATACTGAGCCAACTTAACTCCAATATCAGGATGAATCCATCTAAAAAGAAATTTTGAAATCGAATTAGTAAAAACCATTTTCATTCTTTTATATCCATAATCTCCTGGACCAAGGCCATCTCCATGACCAATTAAAAAGGATTTACCATTTATTTCAAACTCTTGCGGTTTGTGAAAAACAGGTATGCCAAGTTCAGTAATAAAATAATCTTCCATCCACAAGTCATGATTACCAACAAAAAAATATATAGTAATGCCATTATCAGACATATTAGCTAATTTTCCAAGAATTCTGACAAATCCTTTTGGAACAACTGATTTATATTCAAACCAAAAATCAAAAAGGTCACCTAATAGAAATAAAGCTCCAACATCTTTTTCAATATAATTAAGCCATTCCAAAAACTTTTCTTCTCTAATTTTGCTAGATTCTGAAGATGGAGCACCAAAATGTTGGTCTGAAGCAAAATAGACTTTTTTGATTTTTGAAAAAGATAAAGTAATCATTGTTTACAAAGATAGGAAAGCTTAACAATTAAGAGCTTGATCGATATCATCAATCAAATCCTGAGAATCTTCTATTCCAACACTAAGCCTGATTAAAGAGTCTAAAACTCCACTTTTTTCTCTTAATTTTTTTGGAATTGATGCATGAGTCATACTTGCTGGGTGACCTGCCAAACTCTCCACTCCACCAAGAGATTCTGCTAAAGTAAAAATTTTCAAATTCTCAATTATTTTTATAGCCTTTTCATAATTAGAGCTTTTGGTAATAAAAGAAATCATCCCTCCAAAACCTCTCATTTGTTTTTTTGCAACTGAATGATTTAAATGATTAGTAAAACCTGGCCAATATACTCTTTCAATCAAAGAACTTTGGTTTAAAAACTCTGCAATTTTTCTACCATTATAGCAATGACGCTCCATTCTTACTGCTAAAGTTTTAATACCCCTTAGAGTAAGAAAACAGTCCATTGGTCCTGGTACAGCTCCACTTGCGTTTTGAACAAAACGGAGACGTTCTTCTAAATCATCAGAATTTACAATTAATGCTCCTAAAATAACATCACTATGACCAGCAATATATTTTGTTGCAGAGTGCATAACAATATCAGCCCCTAATAAAAGTGGATTCTGCAAATACGGTGATGCGAATGTATTATCAACAGCTAACAATATATCATTTGCCTGAGCTATAACACTTACAGCTTGAATATCTACAACATTCATCATTGGATTGGTAGGTGTCTCAACCCAAATCAATTTAGTTTTATTATTGATTTTAGATTTTATTTCATGTGTATTTTGTAAATCAACAAAATGAAAATTGAGATCGAAAATTTCAAAAATTTTTATGAATAATCTATATGAGCCTCCATATAAATCATGAGTAGCAATTACTTCATCACCTGGTTTTAATAATTTAAGTACTGCATCCATAGCAGCAAGACCTGATCCAAAAGCCAAGCCATGTTTTCCAGTTTCAATACTAGCTAATGCGTTTTCAAGGGCAGTTCTTGTAGGATTATGTGTTCTACTATACTCATAACCTTTGTGACCTCCTGGTGTTGTTTGTGCATAAGTAGAGGTCTGGTAAATAGGAGGCATAACTGCTCCAAATGATTCGTCAAGCTTTTGCCCACCATGTATTACTCTGGAATTAAAATGCAAATTTTTCTTCATAAAAACCAACTTTAAAATTTAAACAAATGTATTTGATTTTATCATAAATATAATCTCATATGACTAAAATACATTTTCTTTGTATATGAAAAATATACTCACATGCTCGCTTTTTATTATTTAAAAAACTGCTCAACTTGTAAAAGAATTATAAAAGAGCTAGGTGTAGGTGATTCCATAAATTTAATAGATATAAAAAACAATCCGATTTCAGAAAACGAACTTCAATTTTTGAAGTCTTTATCTGGAAGTTATGAGTCATTATTTAGTAAGAAGGCGCAATTATATAAAAAAAGGATGTTTAAAGAAAAAAGGCTTACTGAAGATGATTATAAAAAACTCATTTTAGAGCATTATACTTTTTTAAAAAGACCAATTTTAGTGTTTAATAAAAATATATGTGTGGGAAATTCCTCAAAAGCAATTCAACAAGCAAAAGAAGTTTTAGATGGACAAAAATAAAATTCTGGCTCTAATCGCTGCTCTCACTGCAACAACCATATATGGGTTGAATCATACTATTGCTAAAGTAGTTATGCCTCATCATATTGGAGCTTTTGGGTTTATACAGTTAAGACTAATGGGTGCTGGTTTTATTTTTTTAATTATTAGTTTTTTCGTGCCCAAACAAAAAATTGATACTGCCGATTATTTAAGATTGTTTTTTGCTGCTCTACTTGGTATGTGTATTAACATGCTAATGTTTTTTAAAGGGCTAGAGCTTTCTACGCCAATAAATAGTAGTGTGATTATAACTTTGACACCTTTAATGGTCCTTGTGCTATCCTATATTTTTTTGAAAGAAAAAATGGGAGTCTTAAAACTTGGAGGAATTTTAATTGGATTTGCTGGTGCAGTTATATTGACTTTTTATGGTAAAAAAGTAAGTGCAAACGCTCCAAATATTATGTTAGGAAATATTATGTTTCTAATTAATGCATCTGCTTTTGCAGGGTATTTAGTCTTATCAAAACCGCTTACACAAAAATACCATACTCTAGTGATAATGAAATGGATGTTCTTAATTGGTATTATTTTATCTTTTCCTATTACTCAAGCTGAGTTTAGAGCCGTTGAATGGACACTGCTTCCTTTTGATGCTATTTGGAGAATGTCTTTTGTTGTTATAGGAACAACATTTTTAACTTATCTGCTAAATATGTATGCTCTTAAAACTCTTCCAGCATCTACAATAGGAGCCTTTATCTATTTACAACCGCTAATTGCTATTATTTACGCAATAATATCTGGGAATGACACGCTGGATTTAGTGAAAATTATTGCAATGCTTCTTGTCTTTTCTGGAGTTGCTTTGGCAACCTCAAAAATGAAAAAATAAAATTATTTATCTATAATGAATATGCAATCCCTCCAGTAGCTTCTTGTATATCTATGCATCCTTTTTGTTCCCCAGGTATTGGACGATAATCAAGGATATTTTCTCCGATGTATTCATTTAACTTAAATGCTCTTACACCCAAATCGCGAAGACTAATAGTCGCTTTATATGCCATAGCCTCCTCTGAAGGGTTAGTAGAATTTGATTTGTTATCTAATAAATTATTCCACTCTTTAGTTTTATAATCTTCAGCCATGAGAAACTTTTTCAATTGATTTTCATAATCGGCAGTAGTTAATTTTGAAATACTAAACTTTAATGTAACATTTTGAGTATTTTTAATTAATGCATTTAAATCTCTTACTGATTTGTCTTTAGCTTCTTCATTCAATGCTATGAAAGCAAATGTGTCAATATACCTAACAAGATTTAACTCATAAGCTCCAGGAACATCAGAGGTCTTTGGAATAATTATATCCAACATTTTAGACATAAATTCTATTTGATCACTTTTAAAAAACTTGGGGTTCCAGTCAATTTCTGATTGACAACTATGAAGCAATCCAATAACAGTTGGAGTTAGAGTAATAGTTCCAAGGGATAAACCAATTTTTTTTAATGCTTTTCTTCGTTTCATTCTGAGAAATTATATATTCATTTTTTTAAGTTGTTCAACTGCATGATTTGCAGCTCTTGCTGTCAGGGCCATATATGTAAGTGATGGGTTTGTACATCCTCCAGAAGTCATTGCTGAACCATCGGTTACGTATACATTAGGCACACTATGTAATTGATTGTTTCTGTTTAAAACAGATGTTTTTGGATCATTTCCCATTCTTGCTGTACCCATTTCATGAATACCATTACCAAAATTATATTTTCTATCATTTCCTTTAACATTATTAAATCCTGCAGTTTCTAACATTTCTATTGCTTGTTCCTGCATATCTTTCCTCATATTTAATTCGTTTTCTTTAATTTCAGCATCAAAAGTAATTGTAGGTAACCCCCATTTATCAGGTCTATCATAATCTAACATCATTTTATTATCATGATAAGGTAAAATTTCACCAAAACCACCTAGTCCCATAGCCCAATCACCAGGTTTTAAAATAGCTTCTTTGAATTTGGCTCCATATGCTAGTTCTTTTACATTATGTGACCAGCCATATCGACCTCCACCTCCTTGATAACCATAACCTCTAATAAAATTTTTATGATTGGTTTTTCCACCTAAATTTCTAAATCTTGGAATATATATACCATTAGGTCGGCGGCCAGTATAGTATTTATCTTTAAAACCATCATGCTGCCCACTAGCTCCAACTTGGAAATGATGATCCATCAAATTATGACCTAATTCTTCAGAATCATTACCCATACCATTAGGGAACCGATCTGATTTAGATTTCATTAATATTGAGGTTGTTGGAATAGTTGAAGCACATAAAAAAATAACTTTTGCGGAATATTCTATTGTCTCATTTGTTACAGCATCTATTATTTTTACACCTTTTGCATGTTTTTTATCTGCATCATAAACAACTTCATAAACAACGGAGTTGGGTCTTAATGTCATATTTCCTGTAGCTTCAGCCGCAGGAAGCGTAGAGGAATTTGAGCTAAAATAGCCTCCAAACGGACAACCACGTCTACATCTATTTCTATACTGGCATGACACCCTCCCTAAACCTGGCTTAGTCCCTTCTGTTATATGAGCTACTCTTCCTATAGTAAGTAGACGATCATCATACTTGTTATTAAGAGATTTTTTTAGTTCTTCCTCCACACAATGAAGTTCCATTGCTTTCAAAAATTTTGAATCTGGTAAATGAGGAAGTCCCAAGTACTCTCCACTAACGCCTATATATTCCTCTACATACTCATACCATGGCGCTAAATCTTTATATCTAATTGGCCAGTCTACAGCAATCCCATCTTTTAAGTTAGCTTCAAAATCAAAATCACTAAGCCTATAGACTTGTCTACCCCATAATAATGATCGACCTCCAACGTGATATCCTCGAATCCAGTTAAATGGTTTTTTTTCATTGTATGGATGTTCATTGTCATCAACAAAAAAGTGCTTTGTTGATTCAGAATTAACATAGCCTGTTCTACTTTGTTTAGGTTGATGTTTTCTTATTTCTTGGGTAATTATATCTCCAGCAGGATAATCCCAATGATCATCATTCATTGTTGGATAATCCTTTACATGCTTTACCATAGGTCCTCGTTCAAGAACAAGAGTTTTCAAACCTTTTTCGCATAATTCTTTTGCTGCCCATCCTCCACTGACTCCAGTTCCAACAACTATAGCATCGTAATTGTTTTTAATCATTTATTAATTATTTCGTAAATCTTGTTTTGGTGTTTTTTATGGAAAAAATATATTTTCAAATTACAATTTTTTATTAAACTATTTTTTTTAAACTATATTTTTTTACTTTTAGAAAAACAATCTTCACCTCAAAAATAAAAAAAATGAATCGTAAAAATTTTTTATCTAACCTCACCTTTGCAGGAATTGGAATTAGTTCATTAGGAATAAGTGCTTGCAATAGCTCCAAAAAAAAAGTAATTCCCTCTTCGACAACTAAAAAACCTTTTTTTAAATTATCACTCGCTCAATGGTCAATTCATAAAATGATCAGTGAAGGAAAGATATCTCCTTATAGTTTTGCTGAACTAGCAAAAAAATGGAATTTTGAAGGCCTGGAATATGTTAATGCTTTATATAAAGATGTCATGGATGCAAGTAACAAAAGTACTGCTCTGAATCAATTTATAAAGAAAAATAATCAGCTTGCTCAGCAACATGATTTAAAAAACTTATTAATCATGATAGATGGAGAAGGTGATTTATCTTCAGAAGAATTAAGTACTCGATTATTGGCTATAGAAAATCATAAACCATGGATTGAAGCAGCAAGTGAAATGGGATGCCACTCAATAAGAGTAAATTTACATGGTAGTAGTGACAACATTGAAGCATGGAAAACTTCGTCAAAGGATAGCCTAAGTATTTTATCAGATTATGCTTTAAATTATAATATTAATATACTTGTTGAAAATCATGGAGGTTTTTCATCTAATGCAGATTTTTTGATGAATGTGATAAATGACGTTAATAAAAATAATTGCGGAACATTACCTGACTTTGGTAATTTTTGCATTTCAAAAAAATGGGGGACTACCTCCGAAGAATGTGACAATGAATACGACAAATATTTAGGCGTTAAAAAACTTATGCAAAAAGCATTTGCTGTAAGTGCAAAATCACATGATTTTAACGGTGAAGGAAATGAAAAAAATATTGATTATGAAAGAATGTTAAAAATTGTAGAAGAAGCCAATTATTCGGGTTACATAGGCGTGGAATATGAAGGGACTGAATTATCTGAAGAAGCAGGAACAATTGCAACTCGGGATCTTTTATTAAAATATGCATAATTTAAAACACTAAATCTTAATCACTATGAATTTTAGAACTAAATTTCAATTATCATTTATGATGTTCCTCGAGTTTTTTATTTGGGGTGGTTGGTTCGTTACTTTAGGCACTTATTTAGGTAGCAATCTTAATGCATCTGGAGCAGAAACAGCAATTGCGTTTTCAACCCAATCATGGGGTGCTATTATAGCTCCTTTTATTATTGGGTTGATTGCTGATCGCTATTTCAATGCTGAGAAAATTTTAGGAATTCTTCATCTTGCAGGTGCAATATTAATGTTTTTAATGTCTCAAGCTATTGATTTCACAACATTTTATCCATATATTTTAGGTTATATGATCGTGTATATGCCTACGCTTGCTTTAGTTAACTCTGTCTCATTTTATCAAATGAAAAATCCTGCCAAAGAATTTCCTAATATAAGGGTATTTGGGACGATTGGCTGGGTAATTGGAGGCGCTATAATTAGTTATATTTTTCACTGGGATACCCCTGAAGCAATTGATTCTGGAGCATTAGTCAATACTTTTAAAATGGTAGCTATTGCATCTGCAATTTTAGGGCTATTTAGTTTTACACTCCCGAAAACTCCCCCATCTAAAAAAGAAGGTGAAAGTTCTAGTATATCTGATATTTTGGGTTTAGATGCTCTTAAATTATTGAAAGATCGTAACTTTTTAATGTTTTTTATATCATCAATACTTATATGTATACCGTTAGCTTTTTATTATCAGCTGACTAACCCATTTCTTGTTGAACTTGCAATGGAGAATCCAACAGGAAAAATGGCTTTAGGACAGATAAGTGAAGCATTATTTATTTTATTACTTCCATTCTTTTTGAAAAAGTATGGATTTAAAAAAACCATACTGGTTGGTATTTTAGCTTGGGCTATTAGATATACTCTTTTTGCTTATGGAAATGCAGGCGAACTAACCTTTATCCTTATAATAGGAATAGCACTTCATGGAATTTGTTATGATTTTTTCTTTGTGGCTGGACAAATTTATACTGATTTTAAAGCAGGTGAAAAAGTTAAAAGCGCTGCCCAAGGATTAATCACGCTTGCTACATATGGTATTGGTATGCTTATAGGATTTTGGATTGCTGGCAAAATATCAGATATCTATCTTCTATCTAATTCCAAACATAATTGGGAAATAATTTGGATAATTCCTGCAGGTTTTTCTTTATTGATATTAATCTTCTTTATGTTTACTTTTAAAGATGAAAAAATCAAATTAAAAGATGAGTAAAATTCGTTTAGGTGTTTTAGGAGGAGGGGGAGACTCATTAATCGGAGTAGTACATCGTATTGCCTCTCAAATGTTTGATAAATATCAAATTATAGGGGGAGTGTTTAACCCTAATTGGAAGGAAAATTTAAATTTTGCAAAACAAATTGATCTACCTACAGATAGAGTTTATAAAGATTTTGAAAGTTTAATATCTGAAGAAGTTAAGTTACCCCCTGATCAAAGAATGCAAGTAATTTCAATTTTGACTCCAAATTTTTTGCATTATCAGATGGCAAAAAAATTAATTGAAAATGGTTTTAATGTTATATGTGAAAAACCTTTAACAACTAGTTATGATGAAGCTTTAGAGCTAGAATCACTTCAAAAAGAAAAAAATTGTGTATTTGCGGTTACCTACACCTATACAGGATACCCAATGATTAGACAAATGAAGCAAATGATTGCAGATGGTGTCCTTGGAAAAATTCAAAAAGTTGATCTTCAATACTATCAGGGGTGGATTAATCCAATTATTCATGATATTGACAAAAGAGCTAATACATGGAGGTTAAACCCTGAAAAATCTGGAATAAGTTGCTGCATTGGAGATATTGGGACTCACGCTTTTGATATGTTGGAATATGTTACTACCCTTAAAGTGTCTAAATTACTCTCTGATCTCAATTACTTGTATGAAGATAACCCAATGGATATTGATGGTACAATATTAGTTAGAATGAATAATGGCAGTAAAGGTGTGATAAGAGCAAGTCAGATTGCAACCGGTGAAGAAAATAATTTTACCGTTGCCATTTACGGCGAAAAAGGTTCATTAAAATGGGAACAAGAAAACCCTAATTACCTTAACTATCTAACCGAAGACAAACCTTTTCAAATTCTCAAAAGGGGTAACCCATACAACTCTGATTTCGCCCAAGATGGAGTTAAAATTCCTTCAGGTCATCCGGAAGGAATTTTTGATGCAATGGGAAATATTTATAAAGGAGTTGCAAAAGCAATTAACAAAGAAAAATCTTATTCTGGAGAGTATCCTAAGTTAACTGATGGTGTTAGAGGGATGCTATTTATTGAAAAAGTAATAACTTCAAATGATAAAGGAAATATTTGGGTAGAACTTTAAACATATTATAAATTGAAAACAATAAAAGGCCCCGCTATTTTTTTAGCACAATTTGTGGATAAAAAAGCTCCATTCAATTCCTTAGACGGAATGTGTAAATGGGCTGCTGATTTAGGATATAAAGGCATTCAAATTCCTACTTGGGAATCTTTTCTTATAGATATTGATAAAGCCTCTGAGAGCCAAACTTATTGTGATGAGTTAAAAGGTAAAGTCAATAGTTATGGCCTTGAAATAACAGAACTATCTACTCATCTTCAAGGACAACTAGTTGCTGTTCATCAGTCATATGATTTAATGTTTGATAACTTTGCGCCAGATAAATATAAAAATAATCCAAAGGCTCGCACTGAGTGGGCTATTTCTACTGTTAAAAAGGCCGCTACAGCAAGTAGACGGCTTGGCTTAAAAACACATGCTACATTTTCAGGAGCTTTATTATGGCATACTTGGCATCCTTGGCCTCAAAGACCTGATGGTCTTGTAGAAATGGGGTTTTTAGAACTCGCAAAAAGGTGGCTTCCAATATTAAATCACTTTGACAAGGAAGGGGTAGATGTTTGTTATGAAATTCACCCAGGAGAAGATCTTCATGATGGAGTTACTTTTGAAAGATTCTTAAAAGCTACTAATAATCATAAACGCGTAAATATTTTATACGATCCTAGTCATTTTGTTTTACAACAACTTGACTATATAGAATATATTGATCATTATCATGAATTTATAAAATCTTTTCATGTAAAAGATTCTGAATTTAGACCTAATGGGAAAAAAGGAGTATTTGGAGGCTACGGTGATTGGATTGATAGGGCTGGAAGATATCGCTCCCTTGGAGATGGACAAATTGATTTTAAACAAATTTTTACTAAATTAACCGAATATGGTTGTGATTTATGGGCTGTAATGGAATGGGAATGTTGTATTAAAAGCCCCGAACAAGGAGCTAAAGAAGGAGCTCAATTTATTCAAAACCATATAATTGAAGCAACTGAAAAAACATTTGATGATTTTGCAGGAGGAAAAATTGACAAAAACCATTTAAAACGAATTTTAAACCTATAATAAATGAAAAATATTGTATTATTAACTGGAATTTTTCTTATGTCCTGTCAGGATCAACCAAAGAAAAAAATAACTGAACCAACTCCCTCAAATATTAAAAATAAAGTTGAACAAAAGTCTTCAGATTGGGTTAGTCTATTTGATGGTAAAACATTCAATGGATGGCACCAATTTAATAAATCTGGAATGAGCCCTGCTTGGTCAATTGAAGATGATGCAATGGTTTTTAATCCAGCAGGTGGTAAATATGGTCGTGGTCACAATATTGTTACCGATAGTGTATACACTAACTTTGAATTGTCTTTAGAATGGAAAATTTCAAAAGGTGGAAATAGTGGAGTTTTTTGGGGAGTACAAGAAGATCCTAAATACTCTGAGCCATATCAAACTGGCCCAGAAATTCAAGTGCTAGATAATGAAAGACATCCCGATGCTCAAGCTAATCCTAAATATCACCAAGCGGGAGCCCTTTATGATTTAGTTCAACCCAGTCAAGATGTTTGTAATCCAGCCGAAACATGGAATCATTTTATTCTAATGGTTAATCATATTTCAAATAAAGGCAGTGTAAAGTTAAATGGAACTGAAATTGCTGTATTTCCAGTTAATGGTAAGTCATGGGAAGAATTAGTTAATGGGTCTAAATTTGATAACCAAGAATTTAAAGACTTTGGTAAATTTAAAACAGGAAATATAGGTCTTCAAGATCATGGTGATGTTGTATCTTACCGCAGTATAAAAATTCGTGAGATAGAGTAAAAAAGTATGATAAAATCTATGACAGGTTTTGGAAAAGGTGAGTCCTCTTTCGAGAACAAAACAATTGTAGTAGAAATTAGAACTTTAAATAGTAAAACACTTGATATTAATTGTAGAATATCATACAGTTATAAAGAATTAGAATCTGAATTCAGAAAAAAAATAGCCAATTCACTTAAGAGAGGTAAAGTTGATATTTCAATATATGAAAAATCAATTAATGGCGAGTCTGCCTCAAAAATTAATGAACAGATTGTTGAGGATTACATTTCACAATTAAAAAAGTTGTCAAAAAATAATGAAATAGATTTTCTATCTATAGCTATGAGGCTACCTGATACAATGAAGACTGAAAGAGAAGACCTGAATAATAATGAGAAAGTCGAAGTATTATCATTATTTGAAAATACACTGGAAGAGGTTGTTAGTTTTAGAAGTCAAGAAGGACGAATAATTTTAGAAGATTTTAAAAATCGCGTTATTATTATTGAAGATCATCTTAAAACGATATCAAAAATTGATCAAAATCGTAATGTCTCGGTTAAAGAAAAATTAAAAAATTCTTTGTGTGACCTTAAAATTAATATTGATGAAAATAGATTCGAACAAGAGTTAATTTATTATATCGAAAAGTATGATATCACAGAAGAAAAAGTTCGTCTAAAAAATCATATTAATTACTTTATAGAAACTTTAAAATCCAATGAATCAAATGGCAAAAAACTAGGATTTATTGTTCAAGAAATGGGTCGTGAAATTAACACTATAGGGTCAAAAGCTAATTACTTTAAGCTTCAAAAAATTGTTGTTCAAATGAAAGATGAGCTAGAAAAAATAAAAGAGCAACTTTTAAACATATTATAGTGAAAACTGATAAAATGATTGTTTTTTCTGCTCCTTCTGGCACTGGAAAAACAACTCTTGTAAAACACTTATTAAGAATATACTCTGATTTAGAATTTTCAATTTCTGCAACTTCTAGATCCCCTAGAGGAAAAGAAATTAACGGGAAAGATTATCATTTTTTAAAAACTGAATCTTTTGAAGATGAAATAAAAAATAATTCATTTATAGAATATGAAGAAGTCTATTCAGGAAGTTATTATGGAACACTTAAATCTGAGATAGAAAGAATATGGAGTAATAATAAAATAGTTGTTTTTGATATTGATGTTATTGGAGGTTTAAATATAAAAAAACAATTTCCTCAAAACACATTAACTGTTTTTATTAAACCACCTAATATTGATGCTTTAGAAGATCGTCTAACAAAAAGACAAACTGATAATTTAAAGGGTGTTAAAATACGACTTGCAAAAGCCAAAGAAGAAATGTCTATGGCTGATAAATTTGATTATATAATTATTAATGATAATCTAGAAGTTGCAAAATCAGAGGCTGAAAAAATTGTTAGTGAATTTATATCTAATAAATGATAAAAAAAGGACTCTTTTTTGGTTCATTTGACCCAATTCATAATGGTCATATTAAGATAGTTGATTTTTTTATAAGAAAAAAAATTTTAAGTGAGATCACCTTTGTAGTAACTCCTCAAAATCCATTTAAAACAGAAAATAAAAATTATAATTTTGAGAAAAGGTATGAAGCGGTTAGGATTGCAATTAAAAACAATCCAAAAATTAAAATATCAGATATTGAATTAAAACTTACAACTCCAAATTACACTTGTGATACATTAAAATTTTTAAGACACCAAAATCCAGAAATAGAATATATTTTTTTAATGGGTAGTGACCTATTGATGAATTTTGAAAAATGGAAGAATTATCGAGATATTTTAGATCACCATAACCTATATATATATCCAAGAAATAATAAAGAATCTATTCCTGAAAAATTTAAACTAAATAAAAAAATTAATTTATTCAAAGCTCCAATGATGGAGATTTCAAGTACAATTATTCGTGAAAAGTATAAAAAAGGAGAATCTGTTAAACATTTAGTTCCATCACTTGTTTTAAAATTTATAGAAAAAAATAATTTGTATGAATTTTAAAGGTTCTCAATTATCCTAATTAAGCTTTTTGTGTTTTCTTCTCTAGAAAAAGGTAATACAGGGTCATACTCTCCCTTTATTTTTTTTCCATTTACCCAATTATCATATTTACTTTTTATAAATGATGTGATTAATTCAATTTCATCAGGGGCTGCTGCTAAATTATAACTTTGTTTAGACAGTAATTCTGATGCCTCACTATTAGAATCACCAATCATTAAAATTGGGTTTCCCGTAGCCATGTATTCAATCAACTTACCTGATATCATTGTAGATTTTTTATTTTGATCAAATAAAAAATTTAAAAGAATATCAGCTTGATGCATCAAATTAATCGCACTAGAATGATCAATATAACCATGATACTCAATATTTGAAACTTGTTTAAACTCTTTTAAAATTTGATCTGAAATTAAACCTGCAAAAACTATTTTAAACTTAATATCAGAATAAAGTTTCTTTAATTTAATTAATGATTCAATAATTGACTTATAAGGGTGGTTTGATGTTAGAAGTCCTGTGAAAACTATTTTAAAGTCTTCATTCATTTCCTTATTAACGTTGTTAAACAAATCAGCATCAAATCCATTATATATTTTATAAAAACGTTTCTTTACCAATATTTTGGATTGCAACTCTTTATGGAAATTTTCTGAAGCTGTAGTTAAAATTGCATCTGCATTTGATAAAACCTTTGTTTCTAGCAAAGAGTCTCTCTTTTTAGCAAAAGAAAGGCGATAAAAGGACTTCAAGTAAAACAGGTCTGTCCAGGGGTCTCTAAAATCAGCAATCCATTTTATGTTTAGTTCAGACTTCAAATTTAATCCTATTATATGAGTTGAGTGAGGAGGTCCAGTTGTAATTATTTTATCAATTTTATTATCCTTTATTATTTTTAAAGCTTTTCTTTTAGCTGATTTTATCCAACTTACTCTTGCGTCTGGGATAAAAAAGTTGCCTCTTATAAAACTCGCAATATGATCTAAGACTCCTTTTTTAGAAAATTCACCTTGTGGAATATTAATTGTATT
>Ga0209501_10000440_pt1 | contig 50244 bp, 52 predicted proteins | sample ArcticOcean_MG_C_4_FD_187434 | JGI IMG/M metagenome (GOLD analysis project Ga0209501, IMG submission 187434) | Marine microbial communities from western Arctic Ocean - ArcticOcean_MG_CB4_134 (SPAdes) (version 2) | ecosystem: Environmental > Aquatic > Marine > Oceanic | place: Arctic Ocean...
CCCGAAGTCGTCGGAGAAGAGGTCGAGTCGGCCAATTCTTGATATGGGCCAGCATTACATCGCAGCCCATACCGGATGAGTAGGCATGGTGAGGACTCTCGTACTGACTGTCGACCGGGACAACGATCTTGGAGTTAAGGCTGGCATCAGAGGTCCCGTCATCGGTCGCAAGGCCACCCTGACAGCTGCTCTGCGTCTGGGCATAGCCGATCCTGAGGAATCGGACACCAACGCCATCCTTGGTGCCCTGCATCACCACGACAGGTTAGTTGAAAACGCTCAGGGTGATGACGAGATAGAAATCGCCCTACTTACAGGCGATGTCCGGGTTGGTCCGCGCAGCGACCGGGCTGTCGCGATGCAACTGGATGAGGTCATCCAAGAGTTCCAACCAGACTCCGCCGTCCTAATCACCGACGGAGCGGATGATGAGGCTTCTCTTCCCATAATCACCTCAAGGGTGCGCGTCGATCACGTTGAGAAGGTGATTGTGAGACAGTCCAAGGGCATCGAGAGTACCTACTACTACATTGCTAAGGCCATCGATGACCCACGCTGGAGAGCCAAGCTGCTGGTTCCTGTCGCCATCTTCTTGATGATTATCGGGCTTGGCCTCATCATCCCAGGTGGTGGCGCTCTCATCGGCGCGATGCCCCTGTTCATCGGCATCTGGCTGTTCGCCAAGGGGCTCGGCTGGGAACAGCAGTTGGAGCGTCTGATGATTGACATGCGAGAGAGCGCCACCGGAGGAATATGGTCGTCTCTGCTCTGGGGACTCTCAATCGTCTCGGTGCTGCTATCCATCCTCACCGCCTACCAGGTTTTCTCAGCCACGAACATCGAAATTGACGGATACGTAGCCCGGCTGGGCAGTGAATTCAATGTCGACGCGGTGAACAGAGACGTAGCCGTCTGGGCCATCGCCATCAACGAGGCTCTCACTTGGATTATCGTCTCCGCCTTCTCGTTCGCTCTCTCTCTGGGAGTGCTGAGGTGGAAGGAGGGTAGCTTCACCGGACGCAGCGTACTACTGCTGGGTCTGGGGGGTGTAGTGTATGCCTTTGCCAAGGCCGCACTGGTGGTCGTACTCATAGAGATGGGGGGGTCGGACTTCAGCCTCGACTACCAGAGCGTCTCGGACACTTGGGGGATGCCAGTGTTCGCAATCATCGGGTACTACCTTCTGAGGACAGCCGTGCAATCGGTGACTGAGGACGAGGGCACTTTTGGAGAGAACCGGTTCTGGGGAGTCTAATCAGTCCTCGAAGGTCGAGTCCATCATGCACGCGGGGCATGTGACCCTGATTGGGCGTTTCTCTGGGATTCCGAGCGCGGCCTTGCAATGCGGACAGGCGATGGCCTGGGTCGCCTTGTCCTGACGGGCCTTTCCGGCCACGCTGGGGTCGTATCGGAATCGGTATCTGTGGGAGTCGCCTACGAACTCCGGACCTCCCTCTTTCTGCTTCTTGGGTCTCTTGAAAATAGACTCCTTGCGTGGCGCTTCAACAGGAGGTGTATCGGTGGATTGACCCTGTTTGAAGCCGTCGCTCTGAAAGTTTTCTATCTCGACCTCGATCTGCTCGACAGTCATGCCAAGCTCTCTGGATGCCTTGTCTATGGCCAGCTTGCGCTCGTAGTCCGAAAGGCCGATGAAATGCTGCAGTATGACCGCTGGAATCCGAGCCATCCCTCTCCCCGCCTGCCGGAGAGGAATGGTCCCTTTGAATGCCGCCTACCTGCGTTCGCAGAGCAGTATGCCTAAGAGCATCCGATTGCGATTTCATGGTGATGTTTCCGGAGTGCATTGAATGCCGGGGTACTCGGGGTATGTGTGGCATCTCCCCTTGCCCCCTGCTCGCTGACATCCGGGGAAGGCTCCCTGTGGTGCAATCGGGCTCGGTCAGTGAGCTGGTCGGGCCGAGCCCGCCGTCGCTGTTCGTAGGCAGGTACGGATACCCTGATGTAAGGGCGGGTCCTAGCGCGGCTTGGATCCCAGAAGACTCCGATGACGTGCCTTTGGCCAGCGGTGATCCTGCCGACCTGTTCGGAAGGCCTCTAGAGGAGGTTGCGGCCCGACACGCCAATCTCATCACTGGTGGAAACGTGATGCCTGTCGGCAGCACCGCTTCGCCCGGCGCGATGCTGGAGACCACGCAGGAGATTGCTATGGCCGAGAAGAGCGTGGATGTGGAGCTTGACTTCGCTAGGCCAATCATGGTAGGGAGGAGTCCCACCTTCGACAGCATGAGTACTCCCCTCGGTCCCTCTGGAGAGGTGCTACGAGCCGAGGTCGTCGGTCATGCCAGCATCCCGAGGAAAGTAGATTCGGTTGCCAACGAGAATGACCTGCTGGCTGCCGATGCGATGGGTGAACTGACTGAGGCCTCAATTGGAGAAGCTCAGATATCTCGCCTCCTCTCTTCGGGTCTTCTCGGCCGAGAAGACAGTAGGAAGTTGGTTCCCACGCGGTGGAGCATCACGGCTACTGACGACATGCTTGGAAAGCGGCTTTGGGAGAGAGTCAGGGACCACCCTTCGCTCGACAAAGTGCTGGTCTACGAGGCCACCTATCTCGACAACGTGTTCCACATCATCCTCACACCTGGCCTGTGGGCCTTCCACATGCTAGAGGCCTGGACTCGAGGCAGCGTCTGGACCGGTACAGGAAAGGTGCTAGGGGATTGGGAGGACCTCGAGCCGCGCAATGAGTACGCGCACCAGATAACTGGCGCTTACTACTCGGCTAGACTGGGTGTACTCGAGCATATGGATTCGATGCGGCGCTCGGGGGCCTGCCTCATCTGGCGGGACATCGGTCCTGAATACTGGGCGCCAGTAGGAGTCTGGCTGATCAGAGAGACCGTTCGCGAGGCGATGAAGCTGCCTCCGAGGCAGTTTGATTCGCTCAAACACGCTATCGACTACGTCGCCCCTAGGGTATCAGCCCCAGACGACTTGCGTAACAACTGGTTCGTCAAGAGGAGTCGACAGACGAGATTGGACTCATTCGCCTGATTATCGCAACTTCTTCAGGAATCCGCCTACAATCTCGCTCTCTGCCTTGACTAACTGCTCTGCCACTGTGGACTTGGACAGACCCAGCTTTGAGGCCAAGCCCCTGATTGAGATTCTCTTTGGGGCCTCGTACCAACCGTGACGGTGAGCAACCTTGATTATCCTGTGCTGCTGTAAAGTGGGACCCTTCGGGACTATTCCCTCAGAGGTCTTCGCTGTCGTGACTCTCTCTACAGGTATTGCCTTCCTAATCGCATTCAGGAATGACACCATTGAGGCCTGTCTGCCTGCTACTTGAACGACCAAGCCACTGGAGGTGAAGTTAGTGCCAGCCATCAGAGTCAGGTCTCTGGAGTGAAAGAATCGCCCAATCATGTCCGAATCGAAGTCCAGTACGACGAGATGATGGGTCAGGTAGTCCGAGGACCACTCTTCGAGAATCTCGACGACTGAAATGCCGCCTATGCGGAATCCTGGTGCTGGGCACCCTCCGTCCACGGTTATGCACTCACACATCACACGCATCCTACCGTCAATCTGATCAAGAGTTCCGCGGTAATCCCAACTCACAGCCCGTAGGGCTGCCTGCGCCATCGGTTCATGCTCGATTGAAGGCATGGCGCACTCGACCCTGACTGCCCTCACTACACGCCCCTCAGTTAGCGAGTGAATCGATGAGGTTATGAAAATACTTCACAGATGCTCAATAGCAGTCAGTTTCTCTTTCGGCGTGCCCTTTCCTCGTTTTCCACGATTGCCTTGGCGACCTCAGGAGAGTAGCCTATGTCCGAGAGGTCCCTGACCTGCTTCTCGACTGCAGGAGGGTCTAGAGGAGCCTCAGATCGCATTGCATCGTTGACAGCCCAAGTCTGGTCGGCGAACCCGAGTCTGCCTCGTCCACGCTGTGCTGTCAGAACCATTCCTGCGAGCATAAGGACCGTTGCGCTGCTGATGATTAGTATCATGAAGGCGTTGCTGCGCATAGTATGCAGTATCTTGCCGGAAACGTGATCGTCTTCGAGCGAGTCCATACACCCATCGCCATCGATGTCGCTGTCCGAGGAAGAATCCCAGTTGATTAAGCCCAACGGGCAGTTATCCCTAGTGTCGGGAACTCCATCACCATCGTCGTCCCAGTCCTCAGTCTCGTCATCGCATCCGTCTCTGTCGTAGTCGGAGTTGACCGAAATGCTGGTCGGGCACTGATCCACGTCGTCGGGAATACCATCGCCGTCGTCGTCGTAGTCCACTAAGTCCTCGCAGCCGTCCGAATCATAGTCGGTTGCGAGAGTCGAGACCCAGTCCGAGGAAGGATCGTCCTCGCAGTTGTCGAAGGCTGATTTGATGCCATCATTATCGAGATCGTCGTCCTCGGTGTTGTCGTCACAGCCATCACCGTCGGCATCGATGTGTGATTGAGGTGACGTCGAGCTGCGGATGCAGTCGTCGGACCAATCGGACAGTCCATCACCGTCATCGTCATTGTCCTCAAAGTCGTCATGACAGCCGTCCGAGTCCCAGTCGTTGAGCGGTGTGGATATCCATCCCAACATGCCCCTAGGGCACTGGTCGACCTCATCGAGCACGCCGTCGTTATCGATATCCATGTCCTCTGCAACGTCGTGACAGCCGTCGGAGTCGTAGTCGCTGGCTGGCTCGGAGAACCACACCGTCATGCCGACCGGGCACAAGTCATCGATGTCGGGAATCTGATCATTATCGTCATCATCATCCTCCTGGAGGTCATGACAACCGTCGGAGTCGTGGTCAAACAGGGTGTTGGTCCACCCCACCACTCCCTCGGGACAAGCGTCCTCCGTGTCGAGGTATGGATCGTTGTCGTCGTTGTCGTCCTCATCGGCGTCGCGGCAGCCGTCGCCGTCGTGATCATCGGCGAAGGCGCCCCAGTACTGTGCCCCATTGGGACACAGGTCGAGGTAGTTCTCGACGCCGTCACCATCAGTGTCGGGGTCCTCGTGGAGATCGTCGCAGCCGTCGCTATCTAGATCTACATGTTCGCCCATGTATCCGGACGGACAAGAGTCATACTCATCGAGATAGTCATCATTGTCGTCGTTCAAGTCCTCAGTGGCGTCACGGCAACCGTCGGAGTCGTGGTCGGTGTCAACTTCGGATGTCCAACCCGAATCGCCGAACTGACAGTCATCCTCGTAGTCGAGCACGCCATCGCCGTCATCATCGTTCCAATCGGCTTGGTTGACGAGGTTAACGAGGACTGTCTTGCTGGTTGTAGCCTCGGTCTTGGTGGATGAGGTGACGCTGACTGTTAGTTGGAAACTCTGGTCCTCGTTTACGTGCTGTAATCCCGGCGCACGCAGGAACAAATCCAAGTCATTCATAGTCCCCTCAATGAGAGTGGTGGTTGTCTGGTAAGACTTTGAGAAACCGACGTCGATAAACCAGTCCTCAGGGGCTCCTGAGGCTTCTGTGATGACTATGTCGCTGCCTCCTGGTACCTTGATTCCACGCAGTATCATCTCCACGTTGGTGGAATCACCGGGCTGCAGTGTGATTACATCGGACTGATCAGGAGCTAGCTCAATCGCCATGTTGTACACGTTCTCGGACCACATGCAGACGTCCCACTTGTCCGCTGAGGAGCTATCATCCGAGCAGTCTGGGGTCGTCCAAATGATGTCGCGGTTGGGCCAGTCAAAATTGACGATTGGTTGCGAACTACTATCCAGTCCGGTGCCGAAAACACCCATCAAATTGTCAGTACTGGTCGCGATGATGCGTGTGTTGATGACTCCATAGGCCTGCTCAAGGGTTCTTCCTAGCGGCATCTGGCCGTCCTCGAACTGAGGCGCCTGTATCCGGGTCCAGCGCAACTCGATCCTGCTGTTCTCGCCGTCTGTATCGGGCGTAGACTCAAACCAAGTGATGTGTATCGAGCCGTCGTTGTCGAAATCGACACGGGGGTTCGAGCCCCATGTCATATCGGAACCAACGACAGCCGAGTCGGACACCACTGCCACTTGACCCATGTCGAGACCGTCGGCCTCGCCGTCAAGCACTCCGGCTCGGTCGAGGTCAATTTGCATATAGTGAAGTTGAGATGGTCCGACCTTGCTGGGTATGGTCGAGCGCCCGTCGACCCAAACCACGTGGATATTGCCATTGTCGCCGACATTGACATCGGGACTAGAGCTCCACCCGTGGCCGTTGGTCAGTCGGGTGTCGTTGACCAACACGAAGTGGCCAATGGTCCCCCAGCCGCTGCCGTCATCCTGCCAAACGTAGTCCAGCGACGGGCCGATGTCCTCGACGTACTGCCCGGTATCGGGGTCGATTGAGGTAGCGGAATCTCCGGGATGCCAAGTGGAGCGAGGGTTGTTGAGTATAGAGTAGGGGTTGAGCACTGTGAGGAAGGTTTCTGTCGAACCTGATCCCGTCGTCAGGGTGATGATTGACTGGACGAGTGCTTGCATCTCTTCGGAGTAATTAGCAAGTGGGACGATAACATCGTCTATCCAAGCCGCGTCACTGCCCATACTGACGCTGAAATCCTTGACATAGGTCCACTTCAGCGTGTGCTGACCGAGCGAGACTGGGGTCGAGAAGTTACCACTCTGCGAGCCTGACCACTGTGCGAGTTGTACGCCGTCGATGGAGAAGGTCAGGAAGTCGAAGTTGGCCTCGGATGAGACGTTGTAGGCGAAACTGACGGTCCCGTTTGATAGCACCCCGGTGAACTCAAGGTTCGTACTGTCGCTGTCGGATATGTCACCCGAACGAGCTGAGTAGACTCCAGATATGGGGGTCGAAGGAGGATTAGAAGAGGAGGTGTTGACGTAGGAGTAGTCGGCGGAAACTGATGTCCCTCCGTCGCCATAGGTGTCATTCAGGTAAATTGTGTAATTTCCTGCGCCTGTGAAGCTTACCAAAACCCCGTTGTAGTAATTGTAGACAGTACTGCTATTGAATGAAGCAACTGTTCCATCGGGTAGGACGACGTCCATGCTGAATTCAGATGCCCAGTTGTCCACGGTTACTGTTAGGTCGACTGTGACCCCGGCGGGTTGCGTGTAGTTGCACGACACAGAGTAGAACGATGGATTGTTTGTGGTCCCACCGATGTCGCACAGGTTGGCTTGAGAGAAGACGTTGCCGTTGTTGGCCGCCTCCGCGTACCACGTGTTTGAAGAGTTCCCTGATACTCCCCACCCATTGGTCAGGTAGCCGGATTCGAAGTCGCCCTCGAAGTTGGCCATATTGTCGGTTGGGTAGAGGAACATGTCACCTCCGGCGTCTGTGGTGTTGACTGCGGAGTCGTCGCATGTCCTGTCCTGGATGCCGGTGGAGTTGCCCGCGCACTGCACGAGATCCATCATGTGCGAGCGTACGTGGGTATCATTGCCCCAAGTCGTGCTAGGGCCGTAAGACAGGGTGCCAGCCACGGCTATTGGAATGATTCCAGCGCTGACGCAAGCGTCATGAGCTTCGCTGATGCTCTGATAGTCGTCCGCGTTCTGAGCCTGGTAACCGTTGCCCGAGCCACCGTATGGACCTTCATCAGCGACTGGGATGATGAGTTTGGTCGCGTTGGGATTCCATTGGTGGTCAGCTGCCGTAGCAGGATTACCGGGGGTCATTCCAGAGTTATCGCGCCATGACAAGCATGCCCAAGTTGAACCTGGGCCCCACATCTCGCTGTTCGATGACCAATCCGTTGGAATATACAGGGACGAGTTGTTGTACATCACCCACTCTAGAGATCGGATGCCGCCAGTAGTGTCCGAGGGGTTCTGGCCCAGTGAGGTGTTTCTTGGACCCTCAGAGCCACTGCCACCGGTTATGTAGCCATCTTCGCAGTTCTTGTGTCCACCTGCGTAGCTCATCTGCCCGCTGAGAGCGTAAAGCGTCTCTAGTACGGTTATGCTCGCCTGTTCAAGCAAGGGCTTGACGCCTTGGAAGTACTCGCCGCTGGTCAGGTTGCCGCCATAGAAAACGGCGCACATGTCCTCCCACTCGGTGGTCATCGAACCAGAGGAGTCGATCAGACCAACGTACTCAATTAGGCTACCTCGAGTGTCCTCCCAAACCACAATTACCGTGTTGTTTGCACCCATCGAAATAGCAGGGTTGCCCTTGAAACCAAGAGCGGGGGTGATGATTGAATTGTTGATCATGATGTCGAAGGTGCCTGATGAGTCGTAGGTCAGCATGGTGTAGTAAATCAGTGGTGTACCGAAGTACAGCATCTGCGGGTCGTAAGTGTCGACCCAGACCACGTGGGCGCCGTCGTAGGAGTCGATAGCGATGTCCGGGTCGTTGCGAACACCAGTGCCGTCAGCAACCGTATACGATACTAGTGTCATGTTGGCGGTGTTGCCGGCGTCGCCGTCGCGGTCGTCCAGCGACGGATCTAGCAGGACGTAGAGAATCTCGAGATCGGTTATCGCCCAGACAATGTGGGCTCGTCTATTTGAGTCGATTACTAGAGAAGGGCTCGAGACTGCGACGGAGTTATTTGCCCCAATCAGAGTGTTGGAAATTAGAACAGTGTCGACACCATTGGTTGCGATGAGTGCGTACTGTAGCAGCGGCTGCGAACCGTTCTCAATCCACACCAAGTGGACCCTGTTGAGATCGTCCATAACGCCAGTGACCTCGACCGGGTTCGATGTGTTGAGGTTGGACATGATGGTCTGCGTAGCTGTGTTGTTGAGTGTGTTGTTGGCGGTGTCTTGGCGACTCTCGGCTGGTTCGAGGAACGAGAGATCGGTCGACAACGAGGGTGCGAAGAGGGAGGCTATCATCACAAATGCTAGGAACAGCGTAAGCTGCTTCTTTCGTGTGCTCTCGTATCTAACATGCCTAGTCGGCCGGTTGTATCTGTCTGGGGCGGGCTGTCGAACCATGCTTGGCCAGAGTCAGAAGTACCCATAGTAGGGTCGCCGGACAGGTCCGACAAAGCACGATTCCAGCGTTTTTTTCAGGACTGCAGAGCCGCAATACGGTCCTCGTGGATTCGCTCCCACGGGAAGTGGCCCTCCTTTGTGGGACTACGACCGAAGTGGCCGCCTGAGGCTGTAGCGAGGTAAATTGGCCGCTTAAGATCGAGGTCCCTAATCATCGCAGCTGGCCTCCAGTCGAAGACATTCAAGATTTTTGTGGACAGTTCTGGATCGGAGATTGTGCCGGTTCCGGAGGTGTTGGCACGCAGTCCGATTGGTTGGGCCCTTCCAATCGCGTAGGAGACTTGAATCTCGCATTGGTCCGCCAGTCCTGCAGCGACCACGTGTTTAGCGGCCCAACGTGCGTGGTAGGCTGCAGAGCGGTCTACCTTCGAGGGGTCCTTCCCGCTGAACGCCCCTCCTCCATGCGCCCTCCCGCCGTATGTATCCACGATGATTTTGCGCCCGGTAAGCCCGGCATCGGAATACGGACCGCCTGGGTCGGGGAAGGAGCCAGTGCCGTTGACGATGAGGTCTTTATGATCGAAATCCACCAACCAGCGCTTTGGGATGGCATGCTTGACCACCTCCTCCCAAACGGTCCGGTGGATGAACTCCCTCTGGGCGTCCCCATCAAAGGCTAGGCCCCCAGCATCCCTTGCGTGCTGCACTGCAATCACGATGTTGCTGACATGCGGCGGGATGAAGTCTTCTGAGTCATCCATCCCATCCAAGAGCACTGAAACTTGGCTCTTGCCATCCGGGCGCATCCATGGAATCTCTCCTGACTTCTGAATCGTGTCCAAGCGGCGCGTGAGCCTCTGAGAGAGGGCAGCAGCGATTGGGAAATAACACCCAGTCAGTTCTGGTGTATCCTCAGTTTCGTTGCAGGCGTATCCGAACATCATTCCCTGATCTCCGGCTCCTTGAGAGTCGATGTCACCATCCACCCCCTGACTAATGTACTCTGATTGGGTAGTGATGTACGTGTGGACTTCGCAACGCAGGTCGGAAGTGGCGTCCATGCCAATGGAGTGATCGGTGTATCCAATGGAGGCTGCAGTCTCACGGGCGATGGTTTCGTAGTTCGGTGGCGCCCCATTCAGGCTGACCTCCCCTGCCAGTACGATAATTGCCTTGCTTTTTGTACCCTTGACGAGGGTCTCAACGGCGACTCGGGAGTTTGGGTCGATTCCCAAACAGGCGTCGACAATAGCATCCGAGATGGAGTCACATACCTTGTCAGGATGACCGGAGGTCACTGATTCAGATGTGCACAATGGTGGCAACCACTCCGGCATATCCTCATCTGGACTGGCATCCCTTGATGAGTCTTCGCGAGATGGCAAGTCCGGAGTTAGATGAGATCATTTCCGTTCACTGATTCCTAGCAGGCTTGAATTAGTCTAACTGCGTGGGTATTTTGTGGATTCTGGCGATAGTGAGGGAATCGTGGACAGGCTGTTGGCCAATGGAACTTTCATTGGGGGACCACCTGATCTGTTCGACATCGCCGGTGATTGCCAGTTGGGCATACTCAAACACTTCGGCATGAGTTCAGAATCAAAAGTCCTCGATATTGGATGTGGATGCCTCAGAGGAGGTAGGAAGGTGATACCGGAACTGAATTCTGGGTGTTATTTCGGTATCGAGCCAAACAAGGAGATGCTCGAGGCAGGGCTGGAGGTGTGCATCGATTCGTCCGTTGTCTCAGAGAAAATGCCAAGTTTCGACAACAATGCTGATTTCAATTTCGGGATATTCGAATCCAAGTTCGACTTCGTCATGGCTCGCTCGATTTGGACCCATGCATCAAAGAACAATATCGCCAAGATGTTGGATGAGTTCATTGAATGGAGAGAGCCTGGAGCAAAGTTTGTTACATCGTACCACAGAGCTAGGATTCCGATACTCGGGGAATATCATGGAACCTCATGGGTTGGCAAGAGTCATGAGTCTGACGAGGGCGGCGTGGTCAGGCACAGCCTGCGGCGAATCAAGGGCCTGTGCGCCGAACGAGGACTCACCGTACGCGAATTTGTGGACGAGCGTTTTGACTTCGGAACCCAAATATGGCTAATTGTGGAGTAAAGTGTATGAGTAGTGTGGAGGCGGATATTATCTGGGCAGGATCTAGGGAGCGCGCCGAGGCCCTGCTGGCTGCCATATCGCCTGACGACCCGGGGACCTTTGAGGCGGAAATTGTCAATGTCGGTGAAGATGTGGAGTTGCGCATTAGTGTGATTGGAAAGCATCTCAAGACGGTGCGTTCCACAGTAGATGATCTTCTGGCTTGCCTTGCTGCAGCCGAATCCAGCCTCGATGTCAACGACTGAGTTTGAGTGCTTTCGCAGCGCCCCTGCCAGTATCAACTGCGGCGTCGCTCAGGTGATACTCCGAGATGACGTGGCAGCCGGCCATAGCGATTCCAGAGCCAATGAAGGCCGAGCCGTCAACTCGTTCGCCGCGAGAGCAGGGGTGGAGCATGATTGAGGTTGTCGAACGGCGTGCTGCGGCCATGTTTCTCCAGCCAGAGCAGCGTGAATCGAGGAATTCCTTGATGCCTTGAAGGGCCTCTGAGCCGTCTCCTGCCAGACTGACTGCATGCAGAATGGTACAGGCGCTTGAGTCGGCTCCCTCCGGAATCCTATCTTCGGCAGTAACATCGACCGCGATGATACCACTTTTCGCATCGAACAGCCCTGAGTACGGCCTCATCGGCTTGCCTTCCAAGGCGACATCCAGCGCGGCAGACCTTTGCTCGGTGCAGCGCCTCAGCTCCGATGCATCCAGACCGGCGCTCTCCAGTAGACGAGCACTCTCAGAAGGTGGGATTGCTAGAACCACCTCGTCGCACTCGATATCGTTGCCCGAGACGCGTACCGATGCAAGCCTGCCATCCTGTCCGAGAACAAGTTCCTCGACGGAGCTACCTACATCGAACATCACATCCAGCTGGTTAGCAGACACAATCAGACGCCCCACCAGACTCGACCACCCACCTCTCGGTATCACGAATTCTGGTACCTTAACCCCTTCAGCGTCCATCGACATCGTCGCTAGGACAGTCAGTGCCTGACCCGCATCGGCATCAATCGCCAACATCTCCCTGTGGTTCCACCTCGAGCCCAAAACCCTCGGGGCCCGCAACTTCCTGAGCAATTGGTTCAATGGCCCTTTGCGCCGCATCAGGTGCAGTCCGGGGTCGAGCAGCCAGTTGCCCGAATCGCGCATCCTAACGCGGCCGCCGAGGGTGTCCTTCGACTCGATCAATAGGACGGTGGAACCGTCGGCAGCGAGCTGCACGGCCGCCGCTAGACCTGCGACTCCTCCTCCGATGACGATGCTGCGCATCCTTGAACCACAGCGAGGATGGTCAAATGTCGTTTCGGACAATTCAAGGCGGGGCTGCCGCACGTCGTGGCGTGGCCAAGCTGCCTCACGACCGCTCCGATCTGTTGTGGTCTGGTGGCGAGCCCACGGCTCTGTTCCTAGATTCCATCGATAGGTGGGTCGACGCGATGGTAGCTGACGAGCACGGAGGGGGGACGGGTCCTGACCGGTTCGTCGAGGCGAGTATCACTGCGAAGGCCGTGGGATTCCTATGCGGGAGACCTATCGCCGACAGACTACTGGAAAGGCACTTCCCTGAATGCTCAGCTAGGTGGGGTCCCAACGAAGGAGGGTCGGTTAGAGAGGGCGATACGGTGGTCGTTCTATACGGACCGGCGAATGACATTCTGAGGCTCGAAAGAGTCCTGCTAAATCTACTCGGCAGACTGTCGGGGATAGCCACAAACACTTCCAAGTGGGCCGCGGCTGCACATCCTATTCTAGTCGCAGCGACCCGCAAGACTGAGTGGGGGGTGCTAGACAAGTGGGCGGTTTTCAGCGGTGGTGGGCTGACTCACAGACTTGACCGCGGTGATGCATTGATGCTCAAGGAGAATGATCTCACTGCGATGACCGAGGGTGACGAGGGTGATCTTGGTGCCATCCAGCGCGTAGTCTCATCAATCGACATGGACGAACATGCGGGCTTCACCGTAGTCGAGGTGCAGAGCGTCGAGCAGTCCGTCGCAGCAGCAGTGGCATGGGACTCCTTGCAAAACACTCGTGGTGGTGATGAAAAGCTAGTGCTTCTTCTTGACAATATGGATGCGGCAGGAGCCGGTGAGGTCCAGCACGCCCTTTCCAAGGCGGATCTGCGCCAGTGTTGCATTCTAGAGGGCTCCGGCGGGGTCTTCCTTGAGTCCCTAGGTGACTGGATCGAAAGCGGGGTTGATCTTGTCTCATCGAGTGCCCTAAACAGGGGCGTCGCCCCACTCGATATGTCGATGTTGATAGAGGAGGGTGAGTAATGGGAGAGATCCCTGACAGACACCCCAGGCGGGCTTCTCTGCTGGCTCGTCAGAGTTTGGTTGATGCAGCCGCCGAGGGTTTGCTGGCAGACTCGGCGATGATAGCCCACGGAAGGGGCGAGGCCTTCGACTACCTGCTCGGCGAGACTACCTCTAACTCAGCCATGAATGCCATCCGAGAAGTCGCGGCCAGACTGCTGGCTGCTGAGCGCCCGGTCATCTCGGTAAACGGAAACACAGTGGTGCTGGCAGGCGAGGAACTGATTCGAGTCGCTGCTGTCGTGGGATGCCCTATCGAGGTCAACCTGTACTACCGTACACCTGAGAGAGTGATGGGACTTCTCGGCAGGTTGTCGGAGCAGCGCGACGTGGTGGCCGCCGAAGCATCTCCTAGGGGATGGGAGGGGAATTGGCAGGAAGCAGTGGGCTCGGTCGTCCTGTTGGGTAACTCAGCCGAACACAGCATACCCGGCCTCGATGGTCCTCGCGCCAAGTGCTGTCAAGAAGGAATAGGACAGGCCGACGTCGTCCTAGTCCCGCTCGAGGACGGAGATCGATGCGAGGCTTTGGTTGCCGCTGGCAAACAGGTGCTAGTAGTCGATCTCAATCCACTCTCACGCACATCGATGATGGCGACAGTGACCGTAGTTGACGAGGTATCCAGAGCCTCTTCGGAACTCCTCGGTGAGGTAGTTTCAGGAGATTGCGAGCCGAGCCAGTGGAACAATGCAGCTGCTCTTAACGCAGCGCTCGGTATCATCTCAGATGCATCTGTTGATGCATAATCAGGCAGATGAGTATTGCTTCTGCAGCAATTCTCTGCAGCGCTCGGCGATGGCTTGGCCGACCTCGCTGGTACTGGCTGTCCCTCCGAGGTCGTAGGTAACTGCGCCACCTTCTGAGAGATGGGATGAGATGGCAGAATCTAGGATATTGGCGCACATCAGGGCATCAGGGTCGTCGTGGCGCGCACCAAGGTTGTCGAACATTAGTTGGACTGATGAAATTGCTGCAATCGGATTGACCTTGCCCTGTCCAGCGTACTTTGGCGAGGAGCCGTGAACCGGCTCGAATAGCATGTGTTTGTCGCCTATGTTGGCGCTCGCTGCCATGCCCATTCCGCCCTGTAGCACGGAGGCCAGATCGGTGGCGATGTCCCCGAACATGTTTGGTAGGACGACTACGTCCAAGTCCTCTGGGTCACGGACCAACCACATCGTGAAGGCGTCGATGAAGGCCTTCGTTGTCTCGATATCCCTGTACTCCTCGGCAATCTCGTCGAAAATCTTCCTGAATAGCCTACAGCCGCGTAGGACGTTGCTCTTGTCCACGCAGGTGACTCGTTGAGGTGCCTGCAACTGGCTCTCCCTGCGCTTGGCCAGCTCGAAAGCGAACCTGATGACACGTTCGCTGCCATGACGTGATATAGGACGTGGATCCCATGAGACCTCTCCCTCAAGGCCGGGAAATTCGGGCTGTTCGATAGGCTCATCCTTGGATCCAACTGCGGCTTGGGCCGAACGCCGCAGGAGACTGTGATACAGTCCCTCTGTGTTCTCCCTAATTAGCACCATATCAACCAGATCTGGGTCCCAGATGTCAGTATGTTCTCCGTGCACCTTGTGCTGGACTCCGTGGTAGAGTTTGACCGGCCTGATGTTAGCGTAGAGGCCTAGTCCCGAGCGCAACCCGAGGATGACCTGGCCTCCAGCCATATCGCCATTCGGCATCGTGGCCCCGGGCCATCCAATGGCTCCGAGGAGGATTGCATCGGAGTTGTCACGGCAGTGCTCAAACGAGCCTTCGGGCCACTCCTCCCCGGTTTCTAGGAAGTATTGTCCGCCACAAGGAATCTCAGTGATCTCGAAGGACATTGGACTGTGCTCCTCGAACACCTCGATGATGCGTCTGGCCTCTGCTGTGACCTCACGCCCCGTGCCGTCGCCGGGAAGGACTGTCAGACAATACCCGCTCACGGCCGGGGCACTTGCTTTTCATTCATCAACCCAACCCACACAACTCCTTTCCTGATTGAAGCGATACTTGATAGACGGTCCATGCGAACAGGTGAAGCATGGACCGTCCGCAGGACGATGGAAGTGGAAGCCCACGAATAGATGTCAGGTCATTGCCTGACTCGGTTGCGAGGCTATGGGAGACTATGCTCAGACTGGACCCGTCTTGGGACCTATCCGAATGGCTGGACAAGTGCGCCACGGACGAACTCGAACTAGTCGAGGGTCATTTGGGTCGCGAGCGCCTGCGTTTGGAGCAGAGGCTACACCGCATCGAGACCCTAGTGAAGCGCCTGCGTCGCCAGCGTGAGGTCGCAGAAAGTCCAACTTGGACCGACCCGAACCAAAGGAATCTCTTCGATGTGTACGAGAAGGATGTCCCTGACGCGGTCTCGAGCGATGATAACGATGAGGGCGTGGCCGCTGTCGATTACGGTTCACTTGATATTGATGATGATCCCTTGCTGGCAATCGTGGCTGAACATGTCCTGAGCACCATCGAGGAGGCTTTGAGAGGGGGGTCTAATCATGTCCACTTCGACAGTCTGGTAGACGAGTTGGATGCTGTCGGCATTCGTGCTGATGAGGTAGATGAGGCAGTCGCTTGGCTGCTGCAGAGAAGGGCCGTCACCGAGTTGGAGAAGGACTGCTTTGGTCTCGACTTGTGATTGCAGTTGAGGCCTCCCCACGAGTGACCGTGCCCTTCAAAAAAGGGTGTCCTGTCGCATGCCCCGTAGTATCATGGCGAGCGATGCATCGGGATGGTACGCACGCCTCGACCACGTGTGTTCGGACCGTAGCGAGCAGCTCTCAGGTTGGCTGGATTCGTGGGAGGAGGCAGTCACCCATGGAACGCCGATAGCAGCGACCATGCCCAACCACTGGCCCACACTCCCTGCCGGGCTGCTCTCAGAGCCTGGAGCAGTCGTCGAGCACCTTCTCTCACGCTATGAAGCAGTCAACGACGGCAGGTCCCCTAGAGGTGCCTATTCCACCCCCAGCAGGCTTGTCCAAGCTGTCTTAACGGACGAATTGAAGGGTACTCGCAGCAAAATTAGCAAGAGTCCCCCGGCTACCCTTTCACTAGCAGCGATGCCTCCAGGGTTCAGGGCATATGCTGAGCGCCTCAACGAGACTGTGAGGAACGATTGCGTCGAGATCGATGATGCGGCGTTTGAAGCAGGCGAACGAACCCGTTCGGGTATTCCCCTGCCCTTCGCGGACCCTGCTGTAGGAGGTGGCGTGGTGCCCAGTCAGGCCATCGGGATTCACGTTCTCCGGAGCGAGGGTTTCTCACCGAGCGATATTCGCTCAGACACCTTGCGGCTGCTGCATGGCATGCAGATGGTGGATTCCTCCGAAATAGCTGTGGCTTGCACAAGGAAGAGGCTGCTTCTGACCCTAGCAAGAGTAGGTCTAGTCGATCTCGTCGGTGAAGGTGACGAGGCTAGAATTGGTCGGAGCGAAGCCGAGTTAATTCTGGAGAGTTGTATCAGGTGTGCCGACTCTCTACGCGGCGACTGGCCGTGGACCGAGGCCCCTAGGCTGCTGGTCAGTAGGCCACCATGGCTACGCATCAAAGACCGTTTTCGAGGTCATCCCGAGGGCAGTGAGTTGCGTAAGCAACTATCGGGGTCGCTGCGTGGTACGACCGAGCCTGACGGCAGCCCAAGGTTCGCAGCACTGCGCGGCAACGTGAATCTATACAGATTGTTCCTAGAGCGTTCCATGAAATTGGTCCAAGAAGGTGGTAGAATCCGCATGATTGTTCCTGACGCCCTTCTGCGCGAGAAGAGCAGTGTGGCTCTGCGCAAACTAATGGTGGAGAGTAATCAATGGGTGTCATCGTGGTCGTTCCCAGAGCCACAGAGAGTGTTCCCGGGCGCGTCCCAAGGAATCCTAGTTATCGGACTGACCATTGGTGGCAGCACCGAAATGATGACCAGTTTCGGCCCGCTCGAAATTCATGATCTATCAACCAGCACAGGCTTGGACAGTAAGACCCCTTTCCTCGAAATGGAGCGCGGCCCGTGGTCTGTCTGGACTGATATGACTTGGGCCGTTCCTAGGATGCCACGTGATAATTACACGAGGAACGCTGTGGTCAGGGCGATAGGTGAACTCGCTGACCAGCCTCGCTTGGGGGAAGAGGGTAACTGGCTCAATCCAACCGACGAGCCGATTCGTGTCAGGGTCGGTGAGATTGACCAGACCAATTGGTCAGCTGATATCAGCAACTGGGGTCCCGATACGCAAGGCGTCCCATTCATCAGAGGTGCTCACTTTTGTCTTGAAGGTAGTGAAGTCAGAATCAATCACCCTGCCTACGACACCGGAATCGAAGAGGGGTCCATCGAACGTTCTCAGGCACTATGGAAGGGCCCCATCAAGCCGCGAGGCATTTCCAGAGTGGCCTGCCAGGCCATCGTCAACGCCAGAAAGGAGCGACGTCTGCGCTGGGTGGTCGTCGCGCCGAACTGCGTGCTGGGCAACTCAGTGAACTTCCTGCAGCTGCCTAACGCTGTCCTCGACAGCCTCGTTGTGGAGCATGGCAGCGTCGACGAGGGGCTGCTCTTCGTGGCCGCTCAGCTCAACTCGGAGGCACTAGATTTGTGGTCGAGAGCGTGGGCAGCGAACAACAATGTGAACAACTACGAACTCGAGAGTCTGCCGTTGCCACCGCCCTCCGCCGAGGGAGCCTTGAATTACGCTTTGAGGCAGTAAGGTAGAAGATAGACGTTAAATTGCCGGAATTAATTTTCCGTATTCCGGTATCAATCAAGTCTAAACACCAAACAGACTATTATCCGAAGGTGCCGTACGGTAAACGTTCCATCGAGTAAACGATGGTCTACGAGGAATAAGAAATGGGCATATATCCGAAAATAGGAATCACAGGGCTGCCCCGATCCGGGAAGTCCGCGGTCCTAGACAAGGTCGTCAGCATGGTCATTGATGAGCACAAAGCTAATCCCCGCAGATCTACGTCTGGCTCGAGTGTGATAGGGGGCATGAGGACCGAGGCGATTATCGAGAACGGTGAGAGAGTCGGATACGCATGCATCAATATCGAGACCGGAGAGAGGGGAGTGATGGCCCACCGGGAAATAGACTCGCGGAATCGAATCCTAGGCTACGGCATAGACCCCAGTGAGATTGACAGGGTTGGTGTGCCGGCTATCCAGAATGCCGTGGGCAACTGCAAGATACTCGTCGTCGACGAGGTCGGCAAGTTCTCAGTCGAGAGCGAGGGTTTTGTAGACATAGTTAGAGCGGCTCTCGAGTATGACATGCCGACGCTCCTGACGCTGCACAAGAAGAGTCGTCACCCGCTGCTACAGGACATCAGAAGGCGGGACGACGGTAGAATTCTCGAGGTGACCCCAGTTAATCGAGCTCTGCTCCCGTACAAGATTCTCAAGCTTATCCAACAATCGCCGTGAATTGGGTGATGAAGTCAAGTTGATGCAGGGGAAGCCGGGCTCGATGCTCGATGGATTCGGCTGCGAGTCGTGTTGAGAGGGTGCTAATCGGCTTCGCCGTTCCCCTCTATCTACTGACTGCCCTGTCATTCGCCGAAGGCAGGATATCTTTGCTTTCGGACTCGGGCCCTGATGAGGACTCGTTGGGTATGCTTTTTGGATCGCTTGCGATCCTTTCGACACTACTCTACGCCTACATCCACAATCTCGGCACAAAGCCGCACGGCTCCTCGCCACTCGACAAGGTGTTCAGCCGCGAGTCAGAAGAGGAGATGCTTGCTCGACTCAGGGAGGAGCAGCGAGAGGCAGATGTCTCCAATATGGGCTCAACTTGGGCTGAGATGGAGAAAGAGCACCTCGAACGCACTCTGGGAGAAGAGGAGTGAGTATCGAAACCTTCACTCTCCGGGTGCATCACGGAAGAGTCGAGAGCCATGAGTGAAGTACCCTCCAATCTGCATTACACCAAGACCCACGAGTGGGTGAGAATCAAAGGAAACATATTGTTTGTCGGAATAACCGACTTCGCCCAAGAAGCGCTGACCGAAGTTGTCTGGGTTGATTTGGCCGAAGTCGGCACCACAGTGCAGGCGATGGGAGCCTGTGCCAGCGTCGAATCGGTCAAGTCAGTGAGCGAGATTAATTCCCCTATAGGCGGTGAGATCCTCGAATCGAATACTGCTCTCGAGGACAACCCTGAGATGATCAACGAGGATCCGTATGGAGACGGTTGGATTTTCAGACTCCAGCCGACCGACATCTCGGATATTGAAGGGCTGTTGGACGCTGCTGCATACACAGCTCTAATCGGGGAATGACGATGTCTAACAGAGCGCTGTACATCTACGTGGATGGATCGTGCAAAGAGAACAGGAATGTCACCAGTAAGACTCCAGCAGGTTGGGGATTCTGCGTCATCACGGGGGACAGCGGCATCGGTAAGGGCAGAGGTGATGTTGTCTTAGAGAGGAGTGGTCCGGTCGTCACCGAGGAGTCTGAAGACAGTTTCCTGGGTGCTACAGTAGGATCCAACAATACTGCCGAACTCTCTGCGATAGCCCATGCAATGCGATGGCTTCTGACCGAAGGAGGCAGTCGTGATATAGTGCTGCGAGGAGACTCTCAATACGCTCTGAACATCGCCTCAGGAGCATGGAGGGCCAAGGCGAACAAAGAGCTCGCTGAATCGGTGCAGGCGTTGTGGTCTGAGGTCGCGTCTCTGCGCTCACTCAGTGCTGAGCACGTCCGCGCGCACCGGGGGCATCGCTGGAATGAGCGTGCGGACCACCTCGCATTCAGGGCCATGCAGAGTGATGATGCGTTGCCCCTGCAGTTCTGGAAACCGGGAGCCCGCTGACTACTTGGAGTCAGCCAGGGGTCCAATACTAAGTTTCACATAGATTCCATTAAGCAGCATCAGTAGTCCGATTAGTGTCACAATCAGACCTGCAGGATCTGGTATCTGCTCCTGCAAAGGGTTGCCAAGTACCCAAGCAAGGGCAATGGTCGCCACTCCGCAGATGAGGACCTGTTTCGAGGAACCTGCTGGATCCTGCCACAAATCAAGCCATGGAATCAGTCCACGACGCTTGAATGTCAATCGATACCAAGCCACATAGAGCAGCGCCAAGCCAGTCAGCCCTATCACCCCAAGAGAGAATGACTCTGAGTCCCATGGACCAGCAGGGGCGTAGCCCAGAGTCAATGTGTCGAGAATCAGCAATGCCCCGGCCATTCCGTGTGGCCTCCATTCCGGCGCATCCTGCTCCGCCATGCTGCAACGAGGGGGGACTCAGGCTTGAAATCCCCGCCGATGATGTCATCAATACCTTCTCTCAGGCAGGTTCGTACATGGGATACTCGGTAAACATCGAGAACGTGCAGGCAGCCGCACAGAGGCTGAACGGAGTGGTCAAGCGCACAACCGTGGTATCCTCTGAGGATCTCAACCGTATCGCAGGTAGGGAAGTGCTGCTGAAGTGCGAGAACCTGCAGCATGTCGGTGCGTTCAAGTTCCGTGGTGCCAGTAACGCCGTGATACTACTCGGTGATGCTGCCGATAGTGGAGTTTGCACGCACAGCAGTGGCAACCACGCTCAAGCGATAGCTCTGGCAGCCAAACAGCGCGGTGTGCCAGCCTACATCGTGATGCCAAAAACCGCGCCTCAGGTTAAGGTGATGGGAGTGAAAAGTCACGGTGCCGAGATTACCTTCTGCGAGCCTAACCTCGCCGCTAGAGAATCTACAGCTGCAGAGATTGTGGAAAGGACTGGGGCGGCTCTGATCCACCCCTATGACAACCCAGACGTCATCGCAGGGCAGGGCACAGCCTCGATGGAGCTGTTCGAGCAAGGTGGATCGCTGGATGCTGTTATCGCCCCCATAGGGGGTGGTGGGCTAATGTCCGGAACCTGTATCACCACTAGAGCGCTGTTCCCGAACACTAGGATATTCGGGGCCGAGCCGGAGGGGGCCGATGATGCGGCTCGCTCACTGGAAGCCGGTGAACTACTGCCACAGACCGACCCGGATACCATTTGCGACGGTCTACTGACAAGCATGGGCGAGCACACTTGGCCAATCATCAGGGATCATCTCGAGGAGATATTTACTGTCAGTGACGAGGAGGTTGTCGAGGCAATGCGATTGATTCTCAAGCACTTGGGTATGGTGGTTGAGCCCAGCGGTGCGGCCTCGCTGGCGGCGGTGCTCGGACCTGAGTTCAAGGCTCTCGATAACATAGACAGGGTCGGGGTCATTCTCTCCGGTGGCAACGTCGACCCCGGGCTCGTCGAATTCTAGAGTGACCACTAATCGAGAAGTGGAGCACGGGCCGGGATTTGCACCCGGGTCCATGGATCTGCAATCCATTGCATAGCTGCTCTGCCACCCGTGCAGCGACTCCCGACCCACGAGGGTCCCTTGAAGACTCTTTGCAGAAAGGGGGTGGTGATTTCGAGTACCCTAGAGGGTATGTTCATCTCCATTCAGCCCCCCGCTGGAGGTATGCCTGAGATTTCCTCTCGCTACGAGGGGCTTGGGGTCGGCTTCGCACCGTATCTACAGCCTCCAGGACCAGAGGTCATCCGCTGGACAGTGGGAGAGCCTGGTTTCGATACCCCCCGCTCAGTCATCGAAGCGGCGATTAAGGGATTGGAGGATGGTAATACGAAGTACACTAGAGGTGCGGGCTCGATGGAGTTGTGTCAAGCGGTGTCCGACTACCTAGCGAAGCATCACTCTGTCGAGGTCAGTGCAAACGACGTTGTCATCACTCCCGGTGCCAAGCAGGCGCTTCTGTACTCGTTCCTCATCACCACAATGCCCGGTGACGAGGCCATTTTGCTGGCACCCTCCTGGGCCTCGTACGAGCCGATGCTGGATCTCATCGGAGCAGTTCCGGTGAACGTACCGGTTCACAAGGAAAATTTTCATCCCGATATCGATGCCATCAGAGCCGCGGTCACAGACAAGACTCGGATGATACTGGTCAACTCTCCATGTAACCCCACTGGAGCGGTGTTCACCCCGGAAGAGCTGCAGGCCATCGTCGACATCGCTGTAGAGTATGATCTTTGGATTGTCTCTGACGAGATCTACGCTAGGCTGGTCTGGATGGACTACCCTCACGTCTCCCCCTACGCGCTCCCAGGTGGCGCGGAGCGTACTCTGATTGTCAACGGCTGGTCGAAGACATGGGCAATGACGGGGATGAGGCTAGGCTTCTTGACTGGTCCTTCGAATGCTATGCGCGCCGCAAAGAAGAGTCAAGCCAACTCCGCCTCCCACGTTCCCACGTTCATGATGCACGCAGCCGCGGTGGCTCTGGGCTGTGACGACTCGGTCGAGGAGTTCAACCGGGAGTACCTGAAGCGTCGGGAGATAATGACTGCCGGACTCTCAGAGTTACCTGGACTTAGGGTAGTTGAGCCCGAGGGGGCGTTCTACGTGTTCGTCGATATCACTGACACTGGTATGACCGATATCGAGTTCGCCGATGGCGCGCTGGAAGCGGGAGTACAGCTCATTCCAACCTCATTGATTACCGGTGGCGAGGGCTTCGTAAGGATATCGTACGCAACCGACGAGGAGGCTATTCACGAGGGTTTGCGTCGGCTGCGGGCATGGCTTGTCGATTAGTCACCTTGAAATCGGCAAATCACCGCAGCCTGCACATGAGCGGCTCCACTTCGCATGGCGGACACGTCGTGCTGGACTACACGGACTACTCGCCACCGGTCGCTTTCGACGGAGAGTGGATGCTTCAAGTTCTGCGAGACTGTGTCCGTAAAGCAGGTATTCGAGAGGTCCATGCGCACGTCGCGCAGTTTGACGGTAGTGAGAGTCCTCCCGGGTTCGCAGCCGTCGTCCTCATCGACGAAAGCCATGTCAGCGCACACTGCTACTCCGATAGCGGACTTCTGGCAATCGACATCTTCACCTGTGGCGACAGTGACCCCGGACTGCTGGCCGATGAGATTCACAGCATCGTCGTCGACGCCGTTCCCGGCCTCGTACTGTCGGGTCGAGAGCGTTTAGACAGATTCTGAGGTGAGATGTTGGCAGTACGTGATTTCATCGAGAAAAACTATCGGCACTTCAATGCCGGCGCACTGGCACGATGCTCCGATTCCCTGCGAAGTTTCCTAGACAACAGAGGTCGCCTGATGGTCACTATCGCGGGTGCCATGTCAACAGCTGAGATAGGCCGGACTCTGGCTCCGGCCATCAGGGCCCAGAGGGTACACGCAATCTGCTGCACCGGCGCAAACCTAGAGGAGGACCTGTTCAGTCTAATCGCTCGTTCGCACTACGAGAGTATCGCTGATTGGCGCGAGTTAACTGCCAGTGACGAGGTAGCGCTTCGTGAACGTGGGATGAACCGGGTCACCGACGTCGCGATACCCGAGGAGGCGGCGGTACGTCGCATCGAAGGGGCGCTGATGTCGCTGTGGGAGGACGCAGAGGCGGCGGGTGACCGAAGGTTTCCTCATGAGTACCTGTACGATCTACTGCTGCACGGCGAACTGGAGTTCGATGTTGATCCTAACGAGTCGTGGTTGATGGCGGCGGCAGACGCCAACCTGCCAATCTTCACCCCTGGATGGGAAGATTCGACGTTGGGCAACATCCTTGCCGCACGCGTCCTCGACTGTTCACTGAAGGGAGTGGACATAGTAAAGGGAGGCTTGGAGGCGATGCAGGCGCTGGCTGACTGGTACCGTGAGGATGATTCACCGACAGGGCTGCTGCAGGTCGGCGGAGGGATTGCGGGAGATTTCGCGATCTCTGTAGTGCCAATGCTGCGACAGGATGCCGGAGTCGATGTTCCGCTGTGGGCGTGGTTCGCGCAAATCTCCGAGTCGCGCCCGTCTTACGGTGGCTACTCGGGTGCGCCGCCCAACGAGAAGATAAGTTGGGGGAAACTAGATGCAGACACACCTAGATTCGTCATAGAGTCAGATGCTACGATTGTGCTTCCGCTACTCCTAGCAGCCTTAGAATAAGTTAGTGAATCCGTCGCACTGCTCTGCAATTCTGAGCAATTGGTTGTACTTCGAGGTGCGATCGCTCCTAGCTGGGGCTCCGGTTTTGATCTGTCCTGCATCGGTGCCGACAGCGAAATCGGCGATGATGTCATCACTGGTCTCACCAGAGCGGTGGCTGATGACTGTGGCGAAGCCTGCAGTGCGCGCCAATTCGATGACCCTTAGGGTCTCGCTGACCGTACCTATCTGGTTGAGCTTGATGAGAATGGCATTGCTGGCTCCCTCGGCTATACCCTTGGTAAGTCTGGTTGGATTAGTGACATACAGGTCGTCGCCGACGATTTGTACGCGATGACCCTCGCGGGCGGTGAACTCGGTCCATGAATCCCAGTCATCTTCGCCGAAGGCGTCCTCGAGGGAGACGATTGGATAGTTGTCGAGCCAAGACGAATACAGCGCGCCCAGTTCTGAGCCGGACAGCGCCTTTCCGTCGATATGGTACCCGTCTTCATGGTAGAATTCCTGCGCTGCGCAGTCGAGTGCAATCGATACCTGCTCCCCTGGGGTGTATCCTGCTCGCTCGATAGCGCCGAGTACGTGGCGAAGACCGTCCTCGTTTCGCGGAAGATTGGGGGCAAAACCGCCCTCGTCACCCACGCCCCCGAGCAGCCCCTCTTCATTGAGCAAAACCTTCAGTGCGTGGTAAATCTCGACGCCGGCGCGCAGGGCCTCTGGCAGGTTATCGAACCCGTGTGGGACGACCATGAACTCCTGCACATCAACGTTTGAAGCGGCGTGTGCCCCTCCATTGAGGATGTTCATCTGCGGTACTGGCATACTGGTCGGGCCGTCTGCCGCGATGTGGGCCCACAGAGGTCCGTCCGATGCCGCTCTCAAACAGGCCATCGAGGCGCCTAGTATGGCGTTGGCCCCGAGTCTGCTCTTGTTGGCAGTAGCGTCAAGCAGGACCAGAGCGGTGTCGATGCCTTCCTGGTCGGACACCTCCATCCCGATGAGGGTGTCACGAATCTCGCCGTTGACGTTGGATATGGCCAAAGATACTCCCTTGCCGGCCCAATAGGGGCCTCCATCGCGCAGCTCAACGGCTTCGTAGCTCCCTGTGCTAGCTCCAGATGGAACCGCTGCACGGCCTCGCAGTACACCGTTCACGTAGCAGTCGACCTCGACTGTAGGATTGCCACGAGAATCTAGGATCATCCGGGCCGAGAGGTCGCTGACAGCGCCACTCATTAGTGCGGCGACCTGTCGCCGCCCTCTCAAGGTTGCGCCGGGGGTTGATTCACGCGTTGAGCCAGCTCAACCAGCGCGCAACCCTGCTCTGAACATCCGGGATTTCCATCTCGGAGCGGCAGCAACGCTCCCATCTGAGTTGTTCCTCGGTGGGGGATATCGAGAACAGTTCAGCCCGGAACAGTACTCCGTCGTGCTCATTGCAGACGCAACGATTGTCATCGACGAAGCAATGGAGGAGGTGCTTGGGGAAATGTTGCATCTTGCCGGCCGATGGACTGCACAGCATGACGCTCCTCTCGAGAAACAGCAGCGAGTCGCCTGTGCACTGATCAACCTCGTGACCGAGCACCCTGCTGCCGGTCAAGAGTGATGCGACATCGACGTTGTACCACTCGGTCTGGGAAGAGGGTATGTCCAACTCTGAAACGTCGTCGAGATACTCTTGGACACGAAGGTGGGCTATCGTCTCCTCCGCCGACATTGGATGTGAATTATCGCCGACCCATTTGAATACGACTTTTCCTTACAGTTTAATTTCCATACATAATCAGGAAATAAAGTGTAATCAAATTTCACACATCAGGTAGAAAACATACAAATAGAGTTCTATTTTCGGCGAAACGCATGGTAGAAGTAGACAGTCTCGACAGAGCCATTCTCTCAGTCCTGAGGGACTCAGCGAGGGCTCCTTTCGTGGATATTGCGAAGCAGGTTGGAGTGACCGAGAGAACTGTTCGCACCCGCATGCGCAGGTTGGAAGAGGACGGAGTGGTCCGCGGCTACACCATTCGCGAGGCGGGCATCGGACTGACTGCTCTAGTTCGCCTCAAGGTCGGCCCTGGAACTGAGATTGGTTCACTTGCCGGAGAATTCTCCACGTGGGCCGGTGTGGAGTGCGTCTACGAGATTAGTGGCAACGCAGACCTAGTCGCTGTGGTGCACGTTGACGACACCGTGGCACTGCGTAACCTACTCGACGAGATGTGGCTGGCAGCGCCCGGCGAGATTAGCTCTACACAGACCGAGTTAGTGCTTGAGCAGTACTGATTGAGGAGTCTAAATCTTCCACTTGACCGAGCAACCGATACTATCAGTGCGAGGTATGGATACGTTGCGTCCGGCGGCCATGTCGTCCATGGCATTTGCCAGATCAGAGATCGAGGAGTGGGATGGGTCTCGAGGTGAGTCGTCGAGTCGTCCGCGGTAGGTGACTGCTCCCGAGGAGTCGAGAAGATAGAATTCGGGTGTTCTCTCCGCCCCATACGCGCGCGCGGTGTCTTGGCTGTCGTCATGTAGGTAGGAGTAGCTCATCCCTCGGCCGGCCCGATTGACCATCTTCTCCCACGAATCCGATTCGTAGTTCACGGGATCGTTGGAGTTGATTCCGGTGAATCCAAGGCCCTCGATACGCGCGCGCGCGGCCACCGCCTCAATGCGTGGCTCGGAGCCGACCACGTACGGGCAATGATTGCATGTGAACACGATGATGGCTCCGTTTGGCCCAATGACATCACTCAACGACATCGTTTCGTTGCCTACAGTTGGATTGGCATTCGGTAGATGAAAGTCGGGTGCGGAGTCGCCCGGTTCGATTCCTCGTAGTTCCTGCATGTGGTCGGCGGGGGTGATGGGAAGCAGTTCAACCCTCTCCCTGCGGGTTGGGTTTCGGTGGGCCCGACCTCTCCCTGCACTCCTCCAACCTGCGCCTGGCCAAACGGTGCTCGGGGTCCACATCGAGGACCTTTCTCCAGGCTGCTGCGGCCCCCTTCTTATCCTCAGACTCGTGCAGCAAGGAGGCTATCCTGAGTCTAGCATCGATGTGGTGTTCATCATTCTCGGCTGCGTTCTTGAAGTCGCGCATTGAATCTTCAAGGCGCCCGAAGTCGAGGTACAGGAGCCCACGCTGATACCATGCATCAGAATGAGTGGGGTCAATCTGCAGCGCTGTGTTGAGGGGTTTCTCGGCCTGTTCAGCCCTGTCCCTTGCAATCAGACATGTCCCAAGGTGGACCAATGCCATTGTGTGCTCGGGTCTGTTCTCAAGCAGCCTGCGCAACTCAGCCTCGGCCTCGTCCCAGTCACCATGGCTCATCAGGACCTCGGAGCGGCGTAGGCGCGCCATATCGAGTCCAGGTTGGTTGGTCACCAAATAATCGGCGTCATCGAGGGCTTCGGCTAGGTCGCCCTTCAGCAGTGAAGCTGAGCACCTGTTCAGTCGGGCGCGGACGTGGTCAGGATCATTGGCGAGTACTTTGCTGAACAGAGAAATTGATTCAGTGAGCCTGTTCTGACGAGCAGCTATCAGACCCCTGATGAAGGGTATTGCTGAGTGGTTGTTCAACTGCGTGGCGGCCTCGGCAACCAGAGTGTCAGCCTGTTCGAGACGGCCAAGATCAAGACACAGTTGTGCCTCCTCGAGAGGAATCGAAGGATGCTCAGGAACCAGTCGCCGGGCTCGCGTCAGGGCGACCTCGGCTTCATTGGGAGCGCCTTGGTAGCGCAGGGCTCTGGCTCGGCCCAGCCATGCCAAACCGGACTCTCTGTCGCGATCAATAGCGGCATCGAACGCAACCAGTGCGTCGAGTAGTACTAACTGGTCGTGATGCCCGGTGTTGTCACGGTGGCTCTCACTGCTAAGCAGGTTGAGTCTGCCGTCCATGACGTGCAACGGGGCGCTCTCCCATGATCCAGGTGGCGCCTCGTCGAGCACTTTACGTGACCACTCATTCGCCCCTGCTCGCAGAAGCACCAGACTGAGCCGGGCTCTCGCCTCGGCGTCCTCGGGGTTGGTCTCGAGTCTTTCCTCAAGCACAGCCCGCGCCGCATCGAGTCTGCCGTCGTTCTCGAATATCTCCGACTCGAGAATGACTCCGTACTCGCCCAGAGCGGTGGCCCGACGAATGCTCTGCAGGGCCTCCTTCATTCTATCCTTGTCAACTGAAAGCAGTTTGGCGTGCAGCATCCATGCCTCGCCATTGTCGGGATTAACCTCGAGGGCGTTCTCGACCGACTCAAGGGCGACGGTAATCTCTCCTATCATCAGCAGTTTGGCTGCACGTTCGAGCCATCCCAAGGATGTCTCGGGCTCGGTCGCTCTCGGATCAATTTCTGTGTTGATCTCTCTCGCCCTCTCGACGATGTCAGAGAACTCAGTGGTAGCTAGAGAGATGTCGAACTCCACACCGAGCGCCTCCAGCCTGCGGTGATTGCGGGTGACCCTTTCCTCATCTGTTCCAGAGAGTAGCAGAACCTGTTCCTTGAGAACGCCGACGTCGTCCGGATCGATTGCTAGTAATCTCTCGAGGTTGCGGTCGAGTGCTTCCATATTGCCTTCCTCTCGATGAATCGTTGCTAGGGAGTGTAGAGCGTCGGCGTCCTCGGCGCCGAGACTGTGGGCGCGTCTGTAGAAGTCCGATGCTCGGATTGTCCGTTCGATGCCATGGAATAGTTCTCCGAGCCTCCTGTGCTGGCCTCCAGTCAACTCGAGGTCTTCAGACTGCATCTCGGCCTCGTTGAGTATCGCGTCCAACCGCTCTACTAGGGGGAGTAGTCCTGGAACGACCTCCTTGTGACCATCATCGTCGGCTAAACCAGGGTAGTGTACGAGAATGGTCTTGGCTGCGTGGCTAGCTATCGCCACCGATTCACTGGAGCTGACGTTGACATCTTGCTCAAACAGCAGGGTCTCAGCTGACTCGAGGGACTTGTGGGCATCCAGCAGGCCCTGCATCCCAGGAGTCTCACTAAGTACGGTGTCAACGCCCCTCGAAAGCAAGTCGAGGCGTTGTGAGGTGTCTGAGAGGTCTCCCTGCAGGGTCCCCATCTTATCCCTCATCCGCTCCCTCTGACGAAGCACCGCCTGATGCCTGAGCCAGAGGGTCAGCAGTGCCAGCCCCAACAGAGCATACAGTGTCAGTATGCCCAAGGTCGAGTCTTCCATCCTGCTTCAACGAACCTGCACGACTTTTGATGGCTTCTACGGATGACAAGGCTAGCGCCGCCATTGTAGGCGGGACTATGTCCCGCCGGAGGATTCGCTGTTGAGCGAATCAGAGGTCGTCGGCTGAGTACGCTTGTACGCCAGACTTGCGAGTGACTTTGCCGACGGACGAACCCAGCACGTTCTCGATTCCTGCGCCGGAGGCGAGGTCGAAGATGCGGGCGGTCACTTTGCCGGCGAACACCAGTCCCTGGGCGCCGGACGAGTCAGTCAGAGCGGTCTCCAAACTGCGAGCGCCTATGGGCTCGGAGCCGGAGCCGTCCTCTTGGACGATCACTGCGTGATTACGAGAGAGTCCATCGAGCATCCCTGCCCATGCCTTGACCTCGTCAGGGGCAGCAACCTCTCGGCCCCGCCCGACCGCACGGTCGTCGTCCTTGTTAATCTCAGTCTTGATTCGGGCTACGACCTTGCCAGCCGTCTCCTTCTGAGTCAGTGCCTTGGTCACGACCTTCATCTCGAGGTGCTCGACCTCTCGACTCGTCGGTGCGAACGCGACATGAGTCAGTGACTTGCCTATTTTGCCTTCCAGCTCCATGAGCAACAGCTTACCGCCGCGGTCGCCATCGAGGAACGCAGTCACCGTCTTTTTCGTCTTGGCGAGCTCGGCTAGTTCTGGCATGATGCCTGAACCCATCGTGGCTATGGCGTTCTTGATGTCGTACTTCAGCAAGTTGCGAACGTCATTGCGGCCCTCGACGATAATTATCGCCTCAGACTTGATCACGTTCGGACCAGCTGTCATTCCTTTGTAGTCGGTTTCCTTCCCCAAATTTAGGACTGAACGGACCTCGTCGAGGATGTTCTTCGACTCATCGGCACCGGAGTTCACGATATCGAGTAGGAGCTCCTTGGCTCTGTCGATTACCGTGTCCTTCTTGACCGAGATAATATTCTCGATCTTCTTGACCTTGATTACCGCTTTGCACGGGCCGATCCTGTCGATCGTCTCGAGCGCAGCGCCAATCACGGCGGTGCTGACTTGGTCAATAGACGAAGAGAGTTGTATCTCCCCGTTCACCTTGCCCTTGTTCTGGTGAAGGATAACGTCGACGTGGCCGATGCGCCCGGTCCGCTGTAGCTTCCTAAGCTGTAGCTCCTCGCCGAGGAGGCCTTCGGTTTGTCCGAAAATCGCTCCCACGACGTCCTTGCGCGCAACCGTTCCATCCGTGCGGATGGTTGCGTGTATCACGTATTTTCCTTCATTTGTCATTTTCATTTCTCCTTAGGCTCTCGGCCCCACTTTCGGGGCCTCGCTCCCGGTTTTCGCCAGTTGGCGGTTCGGTGAATGGGCATAAAGCGCCCGCGAGTGTGGCAGAGTACCTGCAATCTGTGCGACCAACGGGCCCTTCATGAACGCTCCTATCGATGGTACGGGTGATTATCGGATGAATGGTCTGCGCGAGCCATTAAGGGACACGGCTCCAATCGTAGCCCATGGAAGCGGGCCTGAACGACTGCAGAGTGGTTTTCCATGGAGCGACGAGGATAGCGCTTCGAGACGGTCAACTCTCGAACGGCGAAAAGCGTCTTCTGGTCAAGCTAGCCCACGCGCTGAGGCTGGATGAAGATGAGCCGAAACAGGTGTACGACGCAGTAGTCGAGGGGAGGAGTCCGGGTGTGGGCAGGCAGATTAGTCAGATGGAGATGGGGATGGTCTATGGGCAGGTGCTTGAGGCGGTTCTAATCCACACCGACCGTTCGGACGACGAGCTCACTCTGGTGGCCTACCTCCGGCGGGCCTTCTCAATCAGCGACACTGAACACCGTGCGATAACCCGCAGCCTCGACCGTCAACTCGAAGATACAATCCACAGGAACGTCCTACAGGACTTCCGCATGCGGTTGGACGACACCATGGAGCGTATAGGTGGCATCTTTGACAATCTCGGCTTCCAAATCTGAGGTTGACATGGCTCTCGACGAAGTGCTCGACGATTTTCTCTCGCAACAGGCCCCGAGGGTGCATCGTTCCGACCGGCGGTTGGCAAGAGTAGTGCGCGAGGCCTATCCCATTGGCGTACCGGCTCTAATCATGAAGTCGAGCACTGACAGACTGGGAGAATCGGCAGGCTACTCTTTCCATCTCGGGACGCCAGACGATCTGTTGCGTCGCGTCGCTTCGTGGTTGCTGACAGGTGCTGGCGATGACCAGCGCGTGCTTCTGCGTCTGGTGAGTCGTCTTTGGACCCGACATGGTCGAGAGGACGTGGCCCTAGCAGCCCTACTACTAGCTAACCTCGACCACGCCGCGCTGGGTACCGACCCATGGTCAGTGCTCGCTGCATCAACAAGGGGCAGCGAGCCAGCCGAGGCCCTCTTACTGAGCATCGAAGAACTTCTGCGAGCAGGTCGAGAGATGCCGGTTGACGAGGTGCTGATAGCGTGGTGCGACGGTCGTAAGGTGGACGGTCACATGGCCCTCCTCGTCAGTTATGCAGGTACGGTACGCGGGCATACGGTGAGTAGGGGGATGCTGATCCGACTCTCCTCTGTCGTTATCCCCGACGGTGATTCGCTTCTAGGCCGAGTAATGCAGCGGCTGCAAGAGGAACAAGCGCAGGACTGATGGGCGAAGGCGTGCACCGCCCGTCATGGTCAATCGACTACTGCCGTCTGACGACCCGGTTGCCGAGCAGGTGCTGGAATGGACGATACAGCGTGACGCGCACGACATTAGGCAACTGATGAGGTGGATGGAGACCAAGAAATCGAGGAAGGACAGGTCGGTCCTGCTCAACCGAGCGCTCGACCTGATGGGCGAGATTCAGCACGCAATGAGCCGACTCGATGAGTTGCGGTGATAGTATGCGGGCGCTGATTTTGGCCGGAGGTCGCTCATCACGTATGGGTCGAGACAAGGCACTCGTAAAAGTCGACGGTGAGACCTGCATTGCCCGTGTCGCGATGGCCCTAGCGGAAGCGGGGCGCGAGCCAATCAGAATTGCTGTGGCCGAGCCTGAAGATGTCGAGCGTTACGGTGTGGTCATCGACTCCACCATCCAAGTCGAGTGGGTACTAGACGCCGAGCCTCACTCAGGTCCCATTGAGGCGCTAATCGAGGCCTTTGAGGATCCGCTGATTGACGAAGAGACGGTGCAACTAGCCCCTGTCGATGTGCCTTGGGTGAACTCCGCACTGTTCGCTGGGCTGGAGGATGCGCTAGGATCCTCTGACTGCCTCGCTATGCCAAGCGACGGGTTGTGGGCGCACCCTCTGCTGGCTCTGGTCCGACCAAAGATGGTGGTCGAGCAGCTGAAGAGCGGGGATCGTAGACCGCTACATGTCCAATTCACAGAGATGAAGCACTCGCTGATGCTTGAGGAGCCTTCGCTGTTGCGTAACGTCAACACTCCAGCGGATCTAGAGTGATATCTGCCCCGAGCAGAGCCTGTCGAGAACCTCTGGATACAGAGTGTGCTCCAACACCTTGACGCGTTCCTGCAGCGCCTCCTCGTTATCGCCTGCCAGCACCTCAATCTCGCGCTGAGCGAGAATTGGACCCGAGTCCACTCCCTCATCCACGAGGTGCACGGTGCACCCAGTTACACTCACTCCGGCCGCAAGCGCGTCGCGGTGAGCGTGGGCGCCTGGGAAGTTGGGCAGCAATGAGGGGTGGATGTTGATCAATCGGCCTTTCCAGCGCTTAACGAACCACGGCGTGAGAATTCGCATGTAGCCGCAGAGCACCACGAGTTCCACATCGGCGGCTTCGAGTTCGGCATTCACAAGCCGCTCGTGGGCCACTCGGCGCTCATCCTTCTCAACCTCCATCGGCAGAGGTACTCCGATGCTTGTGACGCCGGCGTCGCGGCCGTGCTGGAGACCGCCGACGTCTGTCTTGTCAGCGATGACGAGTGTGGTGCGGTGGCAGCGCGGTGTGAGCTGATACCTGAGAAGTGAGGCCAGCCCCGAACCGCCACCCGAGACCAGTACTGCGAGCCTGACAGGATCGTTGGTCGTACCGGTTCTGGGCAGTACGTAGCCTTCGCCCATGGTGCCTAGGCGGGTCGCCGGGGCTTGAGAATTGGGGCGTGTGCCCCAGCAGCCCGAATACTGAGATTTATGGCTAGAATACTGCCGCATTAGCCCGTGGAGCACTTGGAGACAATCGACGAGGTCGTCGAGAGGTACTGTGTCGCGAGCAGCCCGGCCAAGAGTCGACTCTACGTCGGCCTAGGATCGTTGTTCCTCGGATTCGCGGTCATCGGCATCTGGATTCCGGGTTGGCCAACTGTGTCTTGGGCTGTTCCTGCCGCGTTTCTGTTCTCAATGTCTAGCGAGAAAATGTTTCGCCTGACACTGACAAACCGCTACTTCGGTTCAGCGATGTTCGACTACTACGCCACAGGCAAGACCATTCCCAAGCACGCCAAGTACGCAACTGTAGGGATGATTGCCCTGATGGCCTCAATCTCCGCCTACTTTGTGTGGCTAGTCTCGACGAAGGGTGATGGGGTGCTGACTGACCCATCCTCTTGGAACGGAGCAGATCCGGGGTTCGGGGCTGGTACTGTCATCTTAGTGGGAATGATTGGGATGTGGTACGTTGGATTCCGAGTTCCCACTAGGGAATGAGTCTAGAGTAGGACGAAGAGGATCGTCAAGAAATCTAACGCCATCAAGATGGTGACTATCGCATCCACTAGTGCAGCCAGCCTCTGCCAGAACGTTGCATTTCTCAACCACGCTAGGAGCCCCATCTCCTGCCTACGGAAGAAATACCAGTTACCTATGACAAGAACGACGAAGGCGAAGGCACCGAAGAGGGTGAGGGTCGCAATAGCCCCTACCACTGCCATGGCATCGATTGGTAGCGACAGGTAAAGAAATTATTTCCTGCGGTGGTGCGGAAGGGATTACTCAGTGGTGTCGTCTTGCCACCAGGGTTTATCTGGAGTCTCTACTGCCTTTTCTTGGTCTTCTTCCGAGTTGATTGGTGGTTGGTCAATTGATTCTGAAATTATTGGTTCAATATATGTGCTCTTGTTCTCTTTGGTGATAAACGACAGGAATCCCCCGACAACGAGAAGTAAGATTCCAACAAAACAACCGAATAATCCACCCATTTCCACGAAGAATCCACCATCGTCGCTATCCTCTCGGATCATCACAGCCGCCTCACCTCCATTCTCATCGGTGAACTGCACTTCATAGGTTCCCGCATCGAACATATCCTCTAGGTAAATCTCTCCGATGTATTCGTAACCCGGAATTGCCCTGCATTCACCCCATTCCTCACAACTCTCGAAGTACATTGCGGTGTCGTTCAGTACTTCGACGGACACATCAAATTCTTCGTCGTATATTCCGCTCTTCTTCACCCAGACGTAGTAGGTTGAGAACCCACTGAATTCGCCCTCAAAAGTCGCTGGTGTTATTCCCTCCCACATCAGAGTTCCACTCCAATCCTCGTCGTCGGGTGGGATACCATCGTCAATTTGTATTCCCATCCAAAATGCGACCACTCCAAGAAGAAGCAATATTGCTCCAACTCCCTTGATTGTATCAGCTAGTTTGTGCATTTTATCCACCTCTGAATTCAGTGAAGGAAGAGTCTCGTTCCAGTGAACAACATCGCCATGCCGTGCTCGTTGGCCGCGTCTATCGACTCTTGATCCCTGACTGAGCCGCCGGGCTGGACAACTGTGCTGACTCCTATATCGTTGGCTGCGTCGATTCCATCACGGAACGGGAAGAATGCGTCTGAGACCATCATCGAGCCGTTTGCTCTCTCGCCTGCCCTGCGAGCAGCGATCCTCACTGCCTCAACCCTACTGGTCTGGCCGGGGCCAACACCTACTGTCGCACAACCGGTGTCTGACCTAGTGATGAGGATGATGGCGTTCGACTTGACTTCAGCGAGTACTGCCGCGCCGAAGCATGCCAATGCCATCTCAGAAGTGTCTACCTGCTTCTCAGTCACGCACTTGACATTATTCCAATTGATTGCTGGCGATCCTTGTACCTGGGCGAGCCAGCCACCGTCGAGTTGGCGCATCCTGATCTCGTCAGAGCGCGGCTCTATCGGGTCGAGAGACAACAGTCTGCGGTTCTTCTTGGCCGACAGAATCTCCAGTGCCCCTGGACTGTATCCGGGTGCTATCATGCACTCGAAGAAGTGGCCGCCGATGGCCTCGGCGGTCACCTTCTCAACTAGCTTGGTGAAGGCTATGACGCAACCAAAAGCGCTCTCTGGGTCACTTGCAAGAGCACTCTCCCAGGCTCTGATTTGAGTTTCGTCGACCGAGGCCCCGCATGGATTAGTGTGCTTGATTACTACACAACCGTGCTCAAAGTCCGAGCATGTTGATACCATGGTCCGAGCAAGTTTGAGGGCACCATCGAGGTCGAGGTAGTTGTTGTAAGATAGTGGCTTACCACCATGCTGAACAGCTGCGGCGAGGCCGGAAGGCTCTCCACCTGCTGAGTAGAAGGCTGCGGGTTGATGCGGGTTTTCTCCATAGCGCAGCTCTGTGCCGGCACCGGAGGAAACATGGAGTTGAGAGGGTACATCACGTTGAGTGAATCTGCTCTCAAGTTCGTTAGAAACGGCAGTGTCGTAGGCTGCAGTACTTTGGTATGCGGCGAGAGCGAGTGTTTGCCTAGCGGAGTCGTCGACCCCAGAGGGGTCGCCATTCGATTCTAAGAGGGAATTCAGAACACCAGAGTACTGCTCTGGATTTGTCAAGACGATGACGTCGGAGTGGTTCTTGGCGGCGGAGCGGACCATGGTCGGCCCGCCGATGTCGATCATCTCAATGAGTTCTGCATCACTAGCCGGCGGGTCGCGTGCGGCAGTCGCTACGAACGGATACAGATTGACGCAGACTAGGTCGATAGTGCCGTAGCCGAGTTCTGCCAGGGTTGCCATGTCATCTTCTCTGTCGCGGCGGACAAGAATGCCCCCATGCACGGCCGGATGCAGGGTCTTGACGCGTCCGTCGAAAACCTCGGGGTGGCCGGTTGCCTCGGATACATCGATGACTTCGAGGCCTGCGTCCCTCAGAGCACGTGCTGTCCCTCCTGTAGAGAGAAGTTCCCATCCCATCGCCGAGAGTGCTCTACCGAGGTCCTCTATACCGGACTTCTCCCAAACGCTTAGCAGAGCGCGCGGTTGGGCCATGGCAGTGCGTTGGTGCGGCGGACTTGAAGGGTTCGCGTGAGCCCTAGTCGCCCCTCGCAGAGATGACCTGATCTATCCTGAGCATACTCATCGCAGTCTCGGTCGCTGACTCTAGGCCGTCCTCGATAACAGCCCTCGGGTGCCAGACCCCGTCGGCCGACCCCACTCCTCCCTCAGGAGTGATTCCGACAAATCCTTCGTCCTCCCTCGCGGCGGCTCTGAGTTCGAGAATTCGATCCAATGCGTCGCCGCCAGAGTTCTCGACTAGGGTCGCTGGAATTGTCTCGAGCGCGCGAGCAAAGGCGTCCATCGCCAGTCTAGCCCGGCCCGGTTCTACTTCAGAGGCACGCCGTACGGCATGGGCCATGCGGGCGTGGATTGAACCAGCGCCAGGTAGGAGTTCATCGTCGGCAAGAGCCAAAGAGGTCGCCCTTAGGGCGTCATGCAGCCCTCGGATAATCTCCTCAGTGCCGGTCTCTCCGCTTCCGCCAACCTCGATGGTGACTACCCTCGGGTTGGGGCAGTCGTCGATTCTGATGATGTCCTCGACCTGATCTGAGGCCTCCCGACGCTCCCAAACCAGCGATCCACAAACTCCAAGATCCGCGGTCTCGATGTCTAGTATCGACTCAACGATATTGGCTCTGACTGCGTCAGCAGCGTTGCGAATCTCCGACTCGTCGAGTTCACCAACTGCGAGCACCTCAGCGTCTGCTAGATGGTGCAGGATGTCGCGATCCACCTCTCCCGAGCACAGAACCACGCTTGCCCCGCTGGCGATGATAGCGTCGGCAATCGTCTTCTTACGAGCTTGCTCAGAGTCGACGAACGAGTCGAGTTGGTCTGCGCTGGTAATCTGTATCTCAGCGTCACGAGTCATCGAGCGGACCTTCAGATCGCCTCCGAGTACTGCCACCTTGGCGTCATTCAGCCGGTTAGGTAGGCTATCCATCAGCACGCGGCGATTGACCACAATACCTCGAATGAGTCGAGAGTCGTGTAGTCCACCGATGCCGGTCTTGAACATTGCCACATGCTCAGCGCCGGCGTCGTCACGGTTGGAAGCGAGTATGTTCAGAGCGTCGGTGATGATAGGGCAGAAGTGGCTGAGTGCTGCTTCCGCACCCTTGCCGCGCAGTGCCGTCTCAGTAACCGCAGCAAGACGCTCGTCACTCACAGTGTGGGTGTCTTGGTTCATCTGCTCAACAGCTACGGCGAGCGCCGAGCGGTAGCCGTCGACTAGGGTCAGCGGGTGCAGGCCCTTACGCAGTAGGTTGCTGGCCTCTTGGAGGAGAGATCCGCACAGTAACAGGGTAGTGGTTACTCCATCTCCACACGCCTCCTCCTGAGAGTTACCCATTGAGACCATCATCTTCGCAGCTGGGTGCTTGACCATCAGCTCAGCGACAATCTTGGCTCCGTCGTTTGTGACGGCGGTAGTGCCGTCAGTCTTGTACAGCATCTTGTCAAGTCCACGTGGGCCGAAAGTTGGCTTCAAGAGATTTGAGAAGACGCGAGCCGCGCTGATTAGTTTGTCCTGGACATCAGTACCACTGGTGATGTTGGTCTCCGGCTTGACGATTACTACCGGTGGCTTGCCCGCACCCTCGCTCATGGTTTCGGGCGACCTTAGGGGTCGTCAAGAATGCTTTGAGTCGAAAATCGCTCCAAACAGAGGATAGAATGGAGAATATCTATCCGAGCGAGGTGTCAGCCGGAGTCATGTCCAGAACGACTCTGGTACTTGTTTTCATGCTGATCGTAGGGCCCTTCGGGATGCTCATCCCAGCAGCGTCAGGGCAGTTTCTTCCAGACATTACCATCGAATGTGTCGGCAATGTGGAAGTCGATGTGTCTCCGGGGTCAAGCAGGACTGCGATAACGAGTTGTGAGCTTGAGAACAATTCAGGTTGGGAAGAAGAGGTGAGTTTGGATATTGACTCGGAAGATTTGGATACAACCGGACCGGAAAGCGTAACCATAGAAGCTGGAGAAACTCTGACAATTTCTATCACGATATCTGCGGGCCAAAATCTGGAGGCGGGTGATTACCTAGTCAACGTCTCTGCGGAGGTAACCTCAGTTGGAGGAATCATCCCAGCTCTTGGTCTGGCTAGCGATACCGATGAGATTGGAGTGACAATCGCCGAGTTCACCAACTGCGACCACACTGTAGGACAGGGTGGAGGTACTCTAGAAGCCGGGCAAATTATTTCATTCTCGATTTCAATATCCTGCAACAGTAACACCGATTCAACGACCAAATACAGCGCTCGACTGGTAGACAAATCTGGTTCGTCCGCATGGCCCAGTGGATTCGACGACCAGAGCCCACAGTGTGATGTGCTGATTCCAGATGGTGGAACTTCCGCTAACTGCCAGTTCCAGATTCTGACACCTTCCAACCTAGATTCCACTTGGGAAGGTTGTGTCGTCGTGCTTGAGAATGGTGCTTCGGTTCCGAAATCTTGTCCAAGCTCGAATGTGATAGATGTAAAGATTGAGCCGAAGAGTATCGGTATCGGCACCATCGACCTTACCGGCAACGACTCAATCTTCGGTGAGTACTCAGACGAGGCGCCAATCATCATCGGCGGCGTTGCCGTGGTTCTTGTACTGGCCATCATTGGCATAACCGTGTCGAGGCGAAGAAGGAGATTACTCGACGATTAGCATGTGCCACCTGAAGGCCAGAGCGCAGAATAATGAGAGTGTGAGTGACACTCCCTCGGGCCATCCGAAAGAGGCCGTGAAAACGCTGTATTGAACCGATGTAAGGACTAGTGTTGCAGCCGCATCAATCAGCGTGCTGCGCCCGAATCCAGAGTGGTTGGCGATGTGATGACGGTTCTGTAGCGCGACCACACTGAGAGCTAGTATGCCCACTACCAGCAGGTGTCCAACCCACCACCCAGTGGTTGTTCCAAACGCATCGACGATGCTATCTTGAAAACCGCCTAAGACTGGCGCGGCCACGTCGACCATGGGTATGCGAAAGGCAGACTGCTCTTGAATTAAATGACCGAAGCCCCTTATCGTGCCTACCCAAGCGTGGCTCTGTGAGCGAGGAGAGATGTCGACTGCTGGTGGTCAAAGCGGCGATGAGTGTCAACGGTGGCGCGGCGCGTGACCTGTTGCGCAACCTGCCAAGCATAGCCGAGTGTTTCGAGGTCCGCTTTGCCTGCCTCAACCTGCTCGACTCACAGCGACAATCTCTGCTGTCGAGCGGCATACAGATCCTCGAACCGTTCTACCAATGGGAGCCTAGAGGAGGATTGCTGAATGAGATCACATCAGGTCAGGAACGTAGTGCTGCGGCCGCATGGAAGGAGCACGAATCTGCACAGGCAGCCATAGAGTGGGCCGATGCGGTCCATCTAACAGGAGGTAATGGATCAATGGAGTTTACCACCTTCGTCCCGGCTGACAAGCCGCTGCATCTTCATTTCCTCGAATCGAAACCTGGCATCCACGATAATGTCAGCCACCTCAACCCCGACGGCAGCGGCGGCTGGCGGCCAGGTCTGATACACCTGCTGCAGAGCCGACAACGGACTAGGATTGAGAAGTCGTTTCGCGGCTTCGCTGAGAATCAGAATTGGAGTGTCTCAGCGAACTCGGAGTTCTCGGCGCGCAACCTACATCGAATCTACGGCATCAAAGGAGGGGTGTTGTACCCCTCAGTAGACCTCACTGAATTCAGTCGAGAGCCTTCGTTCGGCGAAGGCGCAGCATTCGATCTGATGGGTCTGGGGGAGGTCAATTCGTATGCTGTCACCGTTGGCAGAATGTCACGCTTCAAGGGCACCTACGAGGCCGTCGAGCATCTAGAAGGAAGTGGTCTCGGGCTAGTGGTCATAGGAGGTGCCAAGGAGAGTGAGAATACTGCATTGCGAGACTATGGAGATAGTCTCGGAGTGACAGTCAGGGTGTTGTCGGGCATAGACTCTGAATCGATGCGTGCTGTCATGCGCAACTCCGCCGCAATCATCGGTCTGGCTCACGGAGAGGCCTTCGGACTGACTCCCATTGAGGCAATGGCTCTAGGCACCCCTCCTGTCTTCGTCAACGAGGGTGGTTACACCGAGACCATAGTCGACCAATTCAATGGCAGGCTGGTCGAGCGTGGGGACGTCGAAGCCTGGCACAGGGCACTCGAACAGGCACGCGACCCGGGCACCCGGAAGCGTTGGGCGCGCAACGGGCTCGCTCGCATCGAGGAGCTCGGTCTTACTCCACAGGAGCATGCCAAGCAGTTGTACTCAATTGTCAACAGTGATGAACTCCAACAGTGAAGGTGGTTTGATGGCGTATACTGATGTAACTGAGGAAGAGGCGTCGTGGTTGCTGACGGCTGCTGGAGTGGCACCGTTGAGTAAGATACGGCCACTTGCTGGGGGGTGGGCCAATTCGAATTATCTACTAACCCTAAATGATGGTTCTCAGCTCGTTCTGAAGGTCTGGGACGAAAGGTCGCCGGATGAAGTGGAACTGGTAATCAAGCATACATGTTGGCTCGCGGAACACGGTGTTCCGACACCTGCCCCGTTGCTACTAGGAGAGAATGAATGGATGCTTGTCAAGGACAATATGGCGTGGATACTGATGCCGTATATCGACGGTGGCTGGCTGCCTTCAGATTCTTCATCACTTTACGAACTCGGCAAGATGCAGGCACAGTTGCATGGAGTTCCAATTCATGAGAGCATTCCCACCACCTTCGCGATTGGATATGTCCTCTGGGAAAAGCTTGTCAAAGATGCGCGGAAAGATGATTCAATGACGCCATTCCTACAAATGCTAGAGAAAGAGACACGTCTTCTCAAGCAAAGAATCCCGATGGATCTTCCCTGTGGCATCATCCATGGTGATCTGTACCCTGACAACGTGATTGGGCGGAAGGGAGAGGTTCTAGCCATACTTGATTTTGAGGAAATCTGTATAGAATCATTCGCGATGGATCTTGTGACGACCTATGTTGGGTTTGGCTGGAAGGATGGTTTTCCAGTTCCTGAATTGTGGGATGCGCTGTTAGCTGGGTACCAGTCGATTCGACCGTTGACAGATGCAGAACATGCAGCCCTTCCTGACTTGCATCGCTATGCGGTCCTAGCAGTCGCGGCCTGGCGTTATTGGCAATTCGTAGTTAATGTGCCAGGGACAGAACATACCAATCGATATCTGGAAATGGTCGATCGGTTGGATAAGTCGTTGCCATTCTGATGGTTCGCAACCTCGAAATGGTTGATAGACTTGAAATCGAGTTAGACTTCATGGGGTCATTCGATTGAACGCTATTGTCCATTCCGTGAACGTACGAGGTGATGGAGGCGTACCTAAACTACCAGTTAGGGCAGCAACTCTGCGACTAGATGGAGTCGAAGGGGATTACAACAAATTCCGTACTGAGAAAAGGAATGGTGATGCGGGTCGAGCAGTTTGTATTTTCTCTCTGGAAAGAATACATGATTTGCAGAGGGAGGGGCATCCGATCGAAATAGGAACTACAGGAGAGAACCTAACAATCGAAGGCCTTGACTGGCCCTCTCTCAAAGTGGGAATGAAGTTCAAGGTTGGAGGAGCGATAATTGAATTGAGTGAGCCGTGTGCTCCTTGTGGTGTGATTAGAGAATCGTTCAAAGAACAGAAATTCTCCAGAATTGATCACAATTTAGAGATAGGTTGGTCGAGATGGCTTGCATCAGTAATCGACGAAGGTGTGGTTAGCCCTGGTGATTCTGTAAGCTTCGAATATCCGGGTCAATCTTGAAGAGGGGAACTCTAGAGGTGATGGCATGATGATGAACAGAGGGGGACCTAAGATGGGTTTCAGAGCAAGAATAGGGCGTGGCTGGAGGGTAACCAAACTAGGGATGCATGTGGTCAGAGCCGACCCCGAACTCATGGCCTACATGCTGTTCTCAGGAATATTCTCAATTATCGCTGCAATTGCTCTTCTGGCGCTAACTGGTGGCCTAGGATTCTTCGCCGGAGGTGAAGAGGGTGCTGAGAGTGGAGTCTATGTGGGCGCTTTCCTCAGTTACATGGCAATAGCGATAATCACTGTATTCTGGAACGCGGCTATAATCGCAAGCGCCCATGAGAGACTGACTGCTGGGACAAATCCAAGTTTTTCTTATGGTATCAAGCAGGCTATGAAATGCCTGCCCCAGATTGTCATATGGGGGTTAATCTCAGGCACGGTTGGTTTGATTGTCACGGCCCTCCAAAGTATGCAACATTCGGACAATTTTGTAGTAAGTATATTTGGACACATTGCCTCCTTTGCCGTACAGGTTGCTTGGTGGATTTCGACATTCTTCGTCGTTCCAATGATCGTATTGGATAATATTGGCGTTGGCGAGAGTATGTCGAAGAGTCCGGAACTGTTCAAGCAGACCTGGGGAGAGGATGTGGTTTCATCGACTGGAACTGGAATAATCAACCTCTTGGTTTGTCTACTGATTGTGGTAATCTGTCTGCCACTGTTCGCACTGGGGGAAATTGGAATCGGGCTGGGAATCTTGGTTATGTTCACTGGCATAGCTGTCTCCGTTCTGTTCTTCAGTGCATGCGAAGCAGTGAATCGTGTCTCTTTGTACTACTTCGCCAAGACTGGGGAGTCGCCTCCTCTGGCTGGGAAGTACGGGCTCGATTTCTGAGTGGTGGCGCTTCGCCATTCTGATATACGCCGGGTGTCTCGCTACTGCTCCAAGCAGAGGTACCCGAGTGGTCAAAGGGGCTGGGATGAGGTCCCAGTGCGTAGTGCTTCGCAGGTTCAAATCCTGTCCTCTGCACCACCTACTGCAATACGCGCTGCTGAGGCAGTTTCTTAGCGGCGTGCGGGAGGAAGTGTGTGTGAGCACCCGCTTCTACGTGCCGATTCTCGTCTGCATGATGCTGATGGTACCCGGGCTACCTGGCTCCGAGCAGGAGGAGATTAGGGAGCTTGAAGATAGGCACTGGACCGACTCAAATGATGGCTATGGCCCAATCAACTACACCGACGAGCATACTACTGCCACGATTACTTCTGAAGGGAGGGGGGCGACACTTACCATGCCGGGCGGGCATGTCTACAATCAGCCTCTTCCCCTAGTCATCGCTCTGCATGGATACTCCAGTTCCGGATCCTTCAACGCTTGGTGGATGAGCCTGTATGATAGTGTCCACGAGAATGAGCATTTGTTGCTCACACCAGACGGCTCTATGAACACCATAGGGATGAGATTCTGGAATGCCACCAATGCATGTTGTAATTTGTTTAATACTGAGGTGGATGATGTTGCCTTCCTGGAGGGTCTAATCAACAAAGCCGTCCAGAGTTACGGAGCGGACCCGGAAGGTGTTGTGCTGATAGGTCACTCAAACGGGGCTTTCATGAGTCATAGAATGGCGTGCGATCAAGGGAGTATAATTGAGTCGATTGTGTCACTTAACGGAGCGACGTGGTACGATTTCTCCAACGACTGTCCCGATACTGGAAGACCGAATATACTCCATGTACATGGCACTGCAGACAGCACCATACAGTACAATGGTGGGTCGACGTTCGGAGGATTATATCCTTCGGCTCCCCAGTCGACTGCTTATTGGGCTGACAGGTCAGGGTGTGATGTGACTTGGACAAAACTTGGTAGCCTTGATTTGGCCAACTCGGATGGGGTAGCTGAGACTGACGATCTTGAACATCTGAACTGTACTGATGGGAATAGGGTGTCACACTGGAGAATCAATGATGGGGGCCATAACCCACTTCTGAATGATCAGGAATGGCCGTATCAGACTCTGGGTTGGGCACTGGAGGATTTCTCACGTGACTCCGATGGTGATGGTTACCGCGATGATGTGGACGCCTTCATCTACAATCCCAACGAGTGGGCAGATGCCGACGGGGATAATGTCGGAGACAACACGGATCAATGCGACAACGACCCTACCGGCTGGATTGACAGCGATGGTGACGGGGCCTGTGAGCCCAGTGATGTCTTTCCCAATAATCCGAACGAGTGGGGGGACGCCGATGGGGACGGTATCGGTGACAATTCGGATGCTGATGACGACAACGATGGAGTTGCTGACTACTACGACGACTTCCCCCTGGACCCCACAGAGTGGGATGACACCGATGGTGATGGGGTAGGAAACAACGCCGATGATGATGATGATGGCGACGGCTGGGCGGATTCCCAAGATGCCTTTCCACTAGACCCTACGGAGCACTCAGATCTAGACGGTGACGGGGTGGGAGACAACGCCGATGATGATGATGATGGCGACGGCTGGTCCGACGATGAAGAGCTTGCTTGCCTGAGCGACCCCAACAATAGTGAAGATGCCCCTGTTGACACCGACGGGGATTGGGAGTGCGACCTGTTAGACGAAGATGATGACGGAGATGGTTTCCCTGACAGTGAGGACCAGTTTCCTCTTGATGCCTCAGAGTGGGGCGACAATGATGAGGACGGGGTAGGAGATAACTCCGATGCTTTCCCTTTAGATGGCACCGAATGGGTAGACTCGGATGGTGATGGGGTGGGAGATAATTCCGATGCCTATCCCAATGACCCATCTGACTGGGTCGATTCTGATGGAGATGGAATGGGAGATAACTCCGATGCATTCCCTTTAGATGGCACCGAATGGGTAGACTCGGATGGTGACGGGGTGGGAGACAACACAGATTCTTTTTGGTTTGATGCCTCTGAGTGGATTGATTCTGATAGTGATGGGGTTGGGGACAACTCCGATGTCTTTCCTAATGACCCATCTGAGTGGATCGATTCTGATGACGATGGAGTGGGAGACAACTCGGACGTATTCCCTCTTGATGCCTCTGAGTGGATTGATTCTGATGGTGATGGAGTGGGGGACAATTCAGACGTATTCCCTCTTGATTCCTCTGAGTGGGTCGATTCCGATGGTGATGGAGTGGGGGACAACTTGGACGCTTTTCCTGGTGATGCGAGCGAGACTCTGGACACCGACGGAGACAGAGTGGGGGACAACTTGGACGCCTATCCCTACGATGCGGCTCTGTGGGAGGAGGAGGTAGACCGCACACTGATTATCCTAGGTGGCATAGGGGTAGCACTGCTCGTCTTGGTGGCCTATTCAGGGCGGCGGAAGTAAGCAGGCTGGCCGGGGAATTGGACAGCAGAGGGGTCAATATGGAATTCAATGTCGAAGAAGAGAGTTTTCTTCTCCCTACATTGGCATTGATGTTTCCCCAATCGACGAAAACCAAATTGAGGAAAATGCTGACAGGAGGTAGAGTTTTGGTCAATGGAACACCGGTTTACAAGGCCAAAGAATTGCTCGTCGATGGCGACGAGATTCGGATTATCAATCACGCGGATGCGGTGGAAAAATCACCACCACCAAAGCAAAAAAAGAAATTTTCCAAATTGAAAATTTTGTTTGAGGATGATTTTATTTTGGTTGTTGAAAAACCAGCAGGACTACTTTCTGTCGCCACAGACAAGCTCGAGGATGATACTCTACACAGTCGCTGTGTGGATTATGTAAAGCACCAATCCGAGCGTGCATGGTGCCACATCGTGCATCGATTGGATCGCGATACATCTGGAGTCATGGTATTTGCTAAAAGTCAGAAAATTAAACAAAGACTGCAAACTCAATTTGCTCAACGTGATGTAGAACGAGTCTACCATGCTCTTGTGGAGGGCGGGCCTGAAAATTCTGAAGGAATAGATTCATCTTGGCTTGTGGAAGACAAACATCTGCATGTTAAACGTGTCAAATCAACCTACAAAGGATCGAAAGAATCCATCACGCATTGGCGTGTTGAAGATCGAGATGAATTTGTATCTTTGATTGAAATCAAAATCGAGACCGGTCGCCGGCACCAAATACGAATGGCAATGCAATTTCTGGGCTGTCCGGTGGTCGGCGACATTGTACATGGGGCTACAATGAACCCCCTCAATCGAATCTGTTTACACGCCACTGAGCTCGGTTTTTTGCATCCATCAAGCAATGAATTTGTGCTATATAGTTCGAATGTGCCATTTGCAAATCGAGACAAAAAGGATATAGAAACCTAAACAGAGAGAATGAGGTTAGTGAATACTAAAGCAGCCATCCTACAAATTGAACTAGGGGCGTATAGATCAGCTTGGAAGATCGCTTCGTTCGCAACGAAGAGGCCGCGAGTTCAAATCTCGCTACGTCCACCATCAAAGTGCGAGGTACCAGCCCTCTAACCCATCGAAGAAGTACTGCACTGCGATGGTGACTGTGAGCAAGCCCATCACACGCGTGATTACCCTAGTGCTGTTCTCCCCTATGGCGTGCTGCATGCTGGAAACAGCATAGAATATCAGCATTGATATCAGCATCACCAGAAGGATTGCCCATGCTACCATTGGTGTACTGTTGGTAGTCCCTAGGAGAATAATCAGACTAATCGAGCCAGGACCGGCGAGCATTGGCATTCCTATGGGCACTAGTCCGAAATCAATTAATTCATCAGTTGATATCTCGTCTCCTGAATCAAGTGAGAATTGTTTATTGGAAAGTTTTTGCCCTTCTTTGAGCATGTTAATTCCTGCTATACCGAGCATCAAACCACCAGCAACACGGAGGCTGTAGAGTTCTATTCCCAAGTGATAAAGGAGTTCTTCTCCAAATACTAGGAAAACCATAAGCACCACAGCAGCAAAAGTGCAAGCACGTCGAGCTATTGTCCTCAATCCACTCCTATCGAGATCTTTTCCTAGAGTTAAGAAGAGTGCGAGTGAAGCGGGAGGGTTGACAACAACTAGGAGTGGGATGAAGACTAGTGTGAAGGCGGCGATATCCATGAGCGGCCCGCCTAGCCCACCCTATTTCAAAGAGACTGGTCGAGGGATTCGTTTAGCGAGTGCAGGGGGGTGACGATATCTTCCTTGGAGAGGACCTTAGACGGCTTAATTTTGATGATGTTATGATGGCGCTTCACGCTGCCTGAGAAGCTCATCCAGCTGGATTCCTGAATCATTCGTCATCGAAGACCTCGATCTCAACCTTGCGTTTGACGAGGTCGGTGAACCTTGAGGAGTAGCGGGTGGCGCGCACGACGTGGTTGTCTATCCAGTGGTAATTGCCGCCCCTAGGCTTGCCCATCAGCAGAGTGTGATAGTGGAAGCCCTTCTCGGCCAGCCACGCCTCGGTGACCTCGCGGTGATTCTCGGTCCTAGCCGTGAAGAAGCAAATTCGATGACCCTCATCATACCAGCCGTTGATTGTCTCGATGGCGTCCGGGTAGGCCTCGGCAATGGCCATCCTGTGGGCCTCCTCATTGGGAATGTCCTCGCCTACCGTGCCGTCGATATCGATGAGGTAGTTCTTCGTCCCCTCAGGCAGTCCCGGACTGACCTTCTTGCCAGACTCGTCGGTCTTATCGACTAGGTCCATACCTGTAAGCGGTGCGAAACCGTCCATAATGCCTCGTTCCTGAAATCCTGATTTCGGAAGTGGGTTCCCGGATTCCGAATCGTTCAAGAGAGGTTGGTCAGACGGCCTGCCGTGCCTGGAGCCTACGACAGAAGCCGACGCGAGGCTGTTGTGAGGCGTGTTTCCCCTAATTTTGACAGAGCTCTGTCGAAGTACTTCGGCACTCATACCCCCGATCCTGTGGCTGCTCAGGGCTCCCACGATGCGTATGTAATGGCCCTCCGGGCACACGGCACGGATGTTGAGATCCTGGGCGCCTTAGATTCTCATCCTGACTGCTGTTTCGTCGAGGACTGTGCTGTGATGATTGATGGGGTTGCTCTGATTAGCAACCTAGGTGCGCCCAGCCGAAGGGGCGAAGAAGTGGCTGTGGCCAAATATCTCTCTGAGGGCTCCGACCTCCTCAGGATGCCGCAAGATGCGACCCTCGATGGAGGCGATGTCATATTCTTCGACGACCGTTACCTGATTGGGCTGTCCACGCGCACCAATCAAGCTGGAGCAGCCTTCCTGACAGAACAAGTCAAAGAGGAAGGTTTTGATGTGGAACTCATCGATATCCCATCCTCAACACTGCACCTCACCACCGTATGCTCTTCGCCCCGTGAGGGGACCTTGGTCGCAGCAGAGGGGCACCTGACTCAGAACCAGATAGGCCATCTGGCTGATGAAATACTGTGGGTCCCTAACTCAGATACGTACGCGGCCAACACAATCGGCTACTCGGGCGATCGTGTAATCATCGCTGATGGATATGCAACCACGAGGCAAGTCATGCTGGATGTTGGTTTTTCGATAACAACTGTCGATATGGACGCTATCAGACAGGCCGATGGTTCTCTGACCTGCCTATCCGTATTCAACCGGTGACGCATCCCAAATGCTGAAGCGAAGTAGTGCCCAGCAGTAACCGCATGCATGTAGCTGGAAAGGTATTCCTCGGACTCGGAGTTTTGTTTCTAGTACTCGGGATTGTGATGTCGGGTTCAGGAATAGGCTCCGTAAAAGATGCGGGAGATTCATTCGAAGATTTGGGAGACTTTGCCATCGAGAACACCAACTCAGGCACGGTCAATGTGACAGACAAAGACGGGCAGGGAGATATGGGTTTCACCTTCTGGATAGAGGGTGAATACCTCGATGAGGATGGAGATGGAGAGTGGGATCACTGCGCGGCGACAAACATCACCATACTATCACACCCTGAAATCAATGATAACTGGGGCGAAGATGCTCGAGAGCTAAATGGCTCATTCTACTATGAGGTCAATGAGTGGTATGATGGGTGCGAGGCAGATGAAGAAAACAAGGATCGTCAAGGAGAAGGTGAAGGTCTAATCAAAGTGGGAAGAGCTTGCCTTGCTTGCTACGCGGGACCGATGGAATTCGAGTCGAATGCGAAGGTTTCGGTTACGAACGATGATTACCTTATCGAACAACTTATTGAAGTCGGAATCGGTGGTTTAGGTGGCGTTATGGGGGTACTGGGGGGCGTGGGTCTCTCCGGTTGTGGGGTCTGCTTCATGGTTCTTGGAGGCATACTGGCCATCGCCCTGAATGATCCCAAGGAAGCAACGATGATGCAGCAACCTCCGTCAGTCTGACCGAGGCATTGAACACAAAGTCGTTGCTCGCATGGGCGTGCGCTCGCGAAGTGGAATCGCCCTCCTGCTGGCCGCCGTGATGGTCTCAGCACCACTTGGGGGGTGCATATTCCCTGAAGAAGAGAGCACAGCGAACGCATCTAGTCTGAGTGTTAGTCCTGAGGTTCTCGAGGCAGGGGTATTCCAACAGGTCGAACTCAGTGCCAAGGCCGCCATGTCAGTCTATGTCCCATACTTGGTCATCGACCCGGTAACAGGATACGTGCAGAACTCGACTGTGATTGACCTCTCATCCGGATCAAGCGTCACACTGGAGCTGCTCGCGCCGCCGAGAGTAGATAGCGTTCTATTGATGGTTGGAGAAAGAGGGCGGGAGCATTGGCCTGCTCGTGACGCTAGCGAGTCCTGGATGAGTTGGTTGATGAGAGGAGGTGATGCTGGGAAAGATGGCAACGGTGTGATGCGTGTTGCCCATGATGAGAACTCGACACTCGACACTGTCAACCACAGTAGCGAGCGC
>Ga0209501_10000442_pt1 | contig 50211 bp, 38 predicted proteins | sample ArcticOcean_MG_C_4_FD_187434 | JGI IMG/M metagenome (GOLD analysis project Ga0209501, IMG submission 187434) | Marine microbial communities from western Arctic Ocean - ArcticOcean_MG_CB4_134 (SPAdes) (version 2) | ecosystem: Environmental > Aquatic > Marine > Oceanic | place: Arctic Ocean...
GGACACCATCTCTTCCAATCCGACTGTTGAAATTAGGTTTTGATATTTTATTCTTAACGGCTTTGAGTGTTGAAATCTCAGATGTCAAAGGATTGCTATCTTTAATCCACCGTACCCGGCTACCGTCCAAAATCCTCACATCCTTTATTCCCGCCATAGTCATCACCCAAAGAGCATAGGTTCCATATTGGACAGGATCGCCACAGAGTACTATGGTCGAATCAGTAGAAATCCCTAACTGGCCTAGTCTGTTGCCAAGCTCTGAAGATGTGGCGAACTCCCTGTTACTCTCATGCCATAAAAGGTCTTTCCTAAAGCAAAATATTGCTCCCGGTATATGACCATTTTGATAGGCTTTGGCTTCAGGATCAGATGACACTTCCAATACTGCAATGTTGGGATCATCGATTCTTTCTAAAAGCCAAGAACAATTGACAAGTTTTTGAGTTTTTTCAGCCATTAAAACATTCCATTTTATGATATTGCCTGCATTTTACTAAACAACAAGTTTCCAATATTGGAATGTTTTTATTTATCTCACTTTTGGGGTTTTTATGAAAAACAAATATAGCGGTGCCAGTATTTTTACCTTTCAGTGAAGGTTGGCATAACTTCTTTTGCAAAAACACGTAGCTGAGATAAGTATTCGTCCCTAGGCATACCTTCCGGCCAATGAAGAATAATATTCTCGAGGCCAGGGTATTTTCCTTCAACTTCTTTAAGAAATGCTATTTGGTGCGAAGGTGGGCCACATATCCATGCCTTCTGCTCGACCCCATCCTCTATCCTGGGGGTCCTCGCCGGGGCTCCCGGAGTCCCCCAAACGCGCCCCTCTTCATCTGCATATCTAACAAACCCAAACGGCGCGAACCATTTAAATCGCTCATCATGGAAAGAGCGTAGTCTCTCCATAGCCTCTTTTTCGTTATCTGCTATGTAAAATCCAATTCCTAAAGCCAAATTGCTACCGAGCACATTTCCTCTTCCATTTTCTGCGCATGCATCTCTAAACTTATGAAATGCTTGGTCTACCAATTTTTCTCCAGTTAAGGCAACCACACCATTGAACCCATTTTTGGCTGTAAAATCGATACTTCCTCCACTCACAATAGGCTGCCAAGTTTCCACAGGCAAGTTCACGGGCCTCGGAACCAAAGTTATCTCCTCAAGGTCATATCCTCTATACGGGACGCTTGCAGGAATCGTATAGTTTTTCCCGTGATGACTGAATGATTCGCTGTTAAAAGCTTTTAAAATCACCTCTATTTGTTCTTCAAATAATTCCCTATTTAGATCATTATCTATAACTGGAGAACCAAACGTTTCTACTTCGCGAGAGTGATAGCCTCGTCCCACCCCGAATATCATCCGCCCCCCAGTAAGTACATCGGCCATGGCATAATCTTCAGCTAACCGAAGAGGATGCCACATAGGCACAATATTAAATCCACACCCAAATTTCAATTTCTCTGTTTTTGCAGCCAGATGTGTGCTTAGCAATATCACGTTCGGAATACATTCGTATCCCTCCCTTTGAAAATGGTGTTCGGCCATCCAAAGCGCATAGTAACCAAGTTCATCCATAAGGACCGCAGCCTTTTCAGCTGTCTCCATAGACTGGATCAATTGCTTGTTCTTATATCGCCTATCGTTAGCAGGAATCCCATCAAGCCCTACATCTTCCAAATCTATGTTTCCGACATAAAAAACTGAAAAGTTCTTAATCATTCCATACCTTTAGTTCTTTGTTTTCAACTAGTCTACCGGAAGCATCTGACTACCCGCTGTTTAATTAATTGTGGCGTTCTTTAACTGATAACCATGGTCCTGGAGATCCTTCAGAAGGTTTGCAAATGAGACAGGTTCTAAATCCTTCCACATAAGCCTCTTCTAAGGATCCAAAGTATCGCCTATTCTGAGGTTTCGTACGTCTACCTGGAGGACAGTTCGGCCTGCATACAATTCCTGTAGTTATACAAGCGTTAAATTTATCGCTCATGGTCCCACAGACCACGGCCACCTACATCTACGCCGCCATCCACAGTCAAGATCTGCCCAGTTATCCAAGCAGATTCATCTGATGCAAAAAACAATGCTGCATTGGCTATATCTTGAGGATAGCCGGTACGGCTCAAATTGACCTCAGCATTTACCACCCTTCCATCTCCAATAGTCCCCCTAAACAATCCAGCAGCTATAGTGTTCACTCTAATGTTGTCTGCGTATAGCTCGCCTGCAAGATTTTGAGACATCCCAATGACAGCGCTTTTGGCAGCACCGTATGAAGCATTTCCTGCCTGACGCACATTAAAACTAGCTGCGATTGTTACTATCGATCCACCACCGTTTTGTTTCATGACCGGGCGAACGGCCTGAGCAAGGTTATAAAGACTATTTATTGTGTTGGCAGCTGTACTGTCCCAAAAGCTTTGGTCGATATCCTCTAAACTGCGGCTCGGGTCAAAATTGCCTCCGGCTGCAGCGTATAGAATGTCTATTTTCCCAAACTCATCGACTACTTTGTTCACAATTTCCTCAACCGCCGGCTTTTCAGAAAGATCTCCAGGAACTACGATCGCAGTTCCTCCCAGACTCTTTATTTGACTTGCTGTCTCTTTAAGACGTTCTTCCCCTCTTGCCGAGAGAGCTGTTTTGGCTCCTTCTTGGGCAAACAATCTGGCTGTGGCTCTGCCCATTCCTTGTCCAATACCAGTTAGTAAGACAACTTTATTCTCTAATCTCATATTTCTCCCTTTAGCTAATTAAATTCCAACGTAATTGGATTTAACACCCCAAAACTATATGTATTGGAGGATAAACCTACAACTCGAATTCAAAGGTTCAGCTCTTGAAAGCAAATCTGTCCGGACGATACGGGTCTAAATCACCATTGGGTATTCCCGCTACCATTTCCAATGCTGCCAAAGCACCCACTAGTGGGGCAAGTGTGACACCACTGTGCGTCAGAGTTAGATAAATATTCGTATGCTGGGGTGAAAACCCTATTACCGGAAGACCGTCCTCGGGCATAGGCCTAAAACCCACAGGAACCCTGATAGCCTCAACATCAGATAGCTGGTCAAAATATAGCGCTGCTCTTTGAATGAGTGTATTAGCATATTCTTGGGAATCATCTTCCGTTTCACTTTCTTGATCGCCAGCGCCGATCATCACCGCGCCATCAATGTTTTGCCTGATATGTATTTCTTTTTCTTCTTTGCTGATAGGTGGCAAGTATATGGTGGCCAAACTATGGATGAAGGAGGGCAGGGGCTTTGTTTTTACAACCACCCCGGGGCTCCTTCTCTGAGGCAGGTTTATCCCTGCAGTCTGGGCCAATTTAGTCGAGTCTATTCCCGCAGCTATCACTACTTGGTCAAACTCCATTTCCTGGTCATTAAGACGCAGAAAAACTTTATCGTCGCTTTGGGTAATGGAATCGACAAGGGTGTCCAAATAGATTTTCCCACCAGCTTCCTGAATCTTATGCATACAGGCTTCCGCCACCTTAACAGGCAAGACGTGTCCTTCGCCGCGGGTATAAATACCAGTATGAAATTGCCCGATTTTTAAGTTAGGTTCAAGATTGGATAGTTCCTCAGATGATATTAGCATCGCCGAATATCCCCATGAGTTAAGTCGTTCACACTCAGAAGCCAATCTTCGACCTTCATCAGGATCCGAACAGTAGGTGACGTTCCCACCCCAACGGAGACCAATGTCTTCGCCCAAATCTTCAGCAAATCTAGGCCAACGGTCCATCGAACGATATTTTAAATCATAATAGTGGCGAGGTTGTTTGGAAAAAGCATTAATCCAAGCAAATGAATGCCCACTAGCACCGTTTCCCAGCTGATTTTTATCGAATACAGACACGTCCATCCCATATTGGGACAAATGAAAAGCCACTGATGCGCCTACGATGCCCGCACCAATTACTGCAATTTTTTTGTTTCTCATGATTTAAGTTTTAAAATATATTTTTCTCACTCAATCGGGCAATAACTCGACACTTGCTTATCACATCAAGTCATCTTCAAAAACTGGTTCATTTAACCATTTTATCCGGTGTCAGAAGCTCGTTAAACTCAATCCAATTTTCTTCAGTTAGCGTCATTAATTCCTTCCAAATCTCAAGGGACCTAGATGGTATATCGTTCTCACCTCTAAACACGGACTTCAAGGCTTCATCAGCCCACTGTAGTACAACAATATCTTTTTCTCCTGGTGTAGTACCAGGATTAAAATAAACTGAAAACTCCCCTCGTTGTCCGGCACCGTTATAGGTTTCTGCTGCCTGATAGGCTAGAGTCGCAACTTTACGAGACTGACCCGCCTTAGCCTTAAATACTCTTTTAATATGAAACATTCCTTCTCCTTACTGAGACAATATTATTGATGATATCACTAGGGATCAGGAATGAAACAGTGTCAGGAGAAAATATGGTAAGCACAAAAAATCTTTACGCAGTATCTGGCGGGTTTAGCGTTAACCCTGGGATAGACAATTTACATACAATAATCGCCTCGGGGGACTTAGGCCCCTGAGGCGATTATTATGAAGTTTTAAATTCGAATGGTTGCGATCTCTATTCTACTGTGGCTTATTCAGTAAATCTATAGAACCCATAGGTCTGCATTTCATCCCACATCGCGCCTGGTTGAGCAAACTGGATTTGTCCTTCCCTCACATGGTCTCTATATGTCATGTATTCTGGTGTTTCATGTTTCTGTACATTCACGGTAAATGTAGCGGCATCGCTCAGGGTATACCCATTCAAATTACCACTATTAGCACTCTGTGAATCATCCCGTACCTTTGTTTTTATATCATTTATAAATTCATCAAATGAGAGAGTTATGGTTGCTACTCTGTTACCTCCACCAAAATTTGGATTCTCACCAAACGGTGCGATCTCTAATACCGGCAACTCTATAGTAGTCGGCATATTCGTTAGTTCTGCATCATAATCAGACCCGTATGGCAGCTGTGCCGAATACCACCACGGGAAGAGGGTATTTATCCCTGGTGAAGTGCCTGGCCAAGCAGAACCATTACCACGCGTAATACTAGGAATACTCGGGTAGTACTCTATTGGGTCCATATGATTTCCATTCTGGAACAAAAAGTCAGCGCCGCAGTGAGGTACTCTATCACCGAAATACTGTCCACAAACATCTGTTTGCACTTTCTGTTCAGTTTTATCCCATTTCCATATGGCTATTCCACCAGGGAAAGCTCCTGGGTTATCACCAAAATTAACCGAATCTGAATTCACATATATTTGTGAATCATATCCAGTAGAGCCGTATAGCTCTAGCAAATAGTGTCCTTTTACTTCTTGAGTGTCTCTCTCTATTATTGCCGGTACCTTAATTATGTTAAATCCGTTCGCATTTCCTCTACTATTTAGAACTCCAGTAATACCGTTAAGATCAAAGGTATCATCGACATTAGCTATATATCCCAGTAGCTGCGCATCTGTTAACGGTTCTTCTGGTTCTTCGAATTCTGCCTTAAGCATGCTCCATGCTGTGAAAGGTGGCCATATTTTGCCGCTACCACCACCATCTCTGTCACCCATAATATCTAGAGGGCCTGTTTTATTCGGTCCAGCAGGTTCGCCTCTGCTGTAGTAATCGGGCAATCCAAAATACGCATGACCCAATTCATGTCCCCACGTCCGGAGGGCCTCTTCATGTGATACATCAAGTGCGGTTTGTTGAGAGCCCTTTGGAGGTGATGCCATCCCTATTGTGCTCCAAGGTGAGGTATCTGGTCCTCCTACACCCCATACGTAAATCGGAGTTACATTCCTAAAATAATGATGCCAATCTCCTGTTCTATCTTGCTCACTTCCCATATCGTAATTACCGATCAGCCAGTCCCTATCCGGCAAGTATGGCGCTAGCAAGTTATATGATCCATCTTTATGCCCTATATTTCTGTACCTCAATCGATCAAAAATTTGGTCCATTTCTTCGCGTATTGTGGTGTCTTCTGCATAATCAGGACAAGTATCCCAAGCTCTGAGCGCCTCTTTTTCCCAATGGCGTCCACAATTACCGCCAATGTACGGTTTGTTTCTGTCGATTTGGACGGATTTAACAACGTGGCCAGCCCTATCACGAATTGGAGATATAGCAAATTTACCGGAACTCAAGTCATCGAAATAATGACCTGGTGTGTCCTCTTCCATTCCGTAGAGCAGATTATCAATATCTTCTAGAGTTAAACATAGTCGCTCTCCGATCCGATGTGCAAGCAATGGTTCTTGTTCCCCTCTACATTCTGAGTCGCTGTAAGTAATGAGAAGCGGTAGGGTAAACCTTGTCATCTCAGCTGTAGTAAACGTCCAAGAGCTAACATCCTCAATAAGACCTGATAAAACCTGTATATTGCCATCGGCTAATTCAATGCCGGAATTTGGATTCACTGAGACCTTGTAGGTAGTTCCTCCATACAAAGGTACGTCTGGTATAAAACTAAGAATCTGGCTTGAAGTCTCTGCTAGCTGGGTTGTTTCACCATCTACCTGAGTCAATTGTGTGTCATAACAAAGAGAGTCGGCACATTCAAATAATGAAATTGCATCAGCTATGTTTCTAACACCCAAGTTATCAGATGATGATATTCGTATTCCAATTTCAGGGTCCCATGAAACTTTGTCTAGTCCTGCTGAAGGTAGAGCAACTGCAGATACGTCTAAAGATGCTATGGCCACGTTTAAGTGAACTATTCCAGAAACGGCATGGCCGATCCCGTCATCCAAAGTGTAGTGGAAATAATCGGCTATGGGATCGTTCCCATTATGTGTATATGTGAAAGTTGATCCATCTAAAACTAAAGAGCCCCGATGGGGTTCTGCCGATATTGCAACACTCAAAACTGGCCCATCAGGATCAGTTTCAGAATTAACAACATTGAGATCAACTGATCCGCCCTGCGCAACATTCAAATTGTAATTCACGGCGAACGGTGCATCGTTTACAGGAGCTATAATTATAGTAACTGTTCCCCAGCCGGTACCCCCATCCTCCTGCCTCAACTCATAATTAAATTGGTCTTGTGATGTCTCAGAACCATCGTGGGTGTACACCAAAAAAGACTCGGTGATATTACCGGTTTCTCCATCAATGATGTTTGAAACAGTGTATGTTCCATTGGACGGGTGAGTTGCAGTTGTATCACTGTGAAAAAGAGAATCATCCGCTGCTAGCCTCACTGGATCTGCTTCAGGGTCCAGCTGATCTGGGCTGAACCCAGATGAGGGACCAATGATAGGAATATGAACCGCTCCACCTTCATCGACAATTGCGGATACATTAGGAGGAGTGGGATTGCGGTTTGGTATTATCACCGATACATGTACTGTTCCTGAAGTGGTAGCCCCAAAATCATCGACAACTGTGTATTCAAATGTATCCCTATCCGCCTCATCTCCGTTATGTGCATATGCAATTGTGTTATCACCCGAAATTTCAACTACGCCACGAACTCCTTGGGTTACTGATTCAATCCTGGTAGAGGGTCTCAAATGCAAGTCATATTCGGAAGTAGCTGATTGCTGAATCTGGATACTCCGATCCGAAGCGACCGGAAGCTCGTAATCCGTTGTGAGATTCACATATACCGTGCCAACAGAGGAAAGACCGTTACCGTCAGATACTGTGTAAGTGAAAGCCTCTTGGCCACTGTAATTGGTCGGATGATTCGAACCGATGAATATTCCATCTATATCTATCCCGGTCTGCACCTCATCAAAAATAGATATACGTAAATCTGCATACTCAAAGGCACCCCATGAACCACCGCCAGCACGTCCCTCTTCTACCGGTATTCCATTAATATGAGTTATTGTCAGATTATCTCCATCTGCATCCGTGTCATTACCTAAGGCGTCTAGTATTTGATTAAAGTCATCTGGCATTACACCTGATGGTATCGAGATAATATCGTCTACAGCGACAGGGGCATTATTCGGTCTTACGTAAGTCAGTTCTACCGACATAGTTACATCGAAAAACTCCCCATTTGTACCTCGCACGGTAGCAGTAAAGGTGTCCACCGGGTTTGAAGAACCATCATGGGTGTAATAAATTTCCCCACCCACTACAGATGCACTTCCGTACTGAGGGCTCGAAACACCAACATACCTACCCTCTATTATTGTCGTCAATGCCGAATCTCCAGCCGCGCTTCGGGCCGCCTCTGCAGCTGCTGTTGCCACAACTTCGGCCTGAGATGCCTCTTGTGATTCTTCAGCAAGCTCTTGTTCTGCCGCCTGTTCAGCGATACTGGCAGCAAGAGCTGCCAACTCGGCTTGCGCTGCGGCTTCTTCACGTAGAGCTAACTCGACCCTTGCAGCTTCTGACTCTGTCTCTGCCCTTGCAGCAGCCTCGGCATTTCTAGCTAATCTTTCCAAGGTACGAGCTTCCTCCAATCGAGCCACCTCCACTGCAGCTTCTGTTTCCTGTCTTTCCCGCTCCGCCTCAAGGCGAGCTTCAGTAGCCGCTGCTATTCTGGCTGATTCAGCTTGTTCTTCCCTAAGTCGGCTTAATTCAGCCTCAGCCTCTGCTTCCTGCTGCTCAGCCACCCTGTTTGCTTCGTCCGCAATATCGGCTTCAGAGGTAACCTGTTCCAACTGAGATATATCTTGAACAACCAATTCATCTAGCTGGTCAGATGCTTCATTTAATTCTTCTAGTACTTCTTCCGCTTCTGCTTCCGCCTGTTCGGCACTATTTAATGCCACATCTGCCTGGGCAGAATTCCTCTCAGCTTCCTCTGCTACAACCGCAGCCTGCTCAACCTCGACTAATTCAGCAGCTGCCTGTGCTTCCGCAACTTCGGCATTTTCAACAAGCTCTGTAACAATTGCCGCAGCAGCCAGCTCGTTTGCTGCTACGAGGTCAGATTCCGCCCTTTCTAGGTTTTCGGTAATATCATTGAATATTGCTCTTTCAGAATTCCCCGAAACATTTAAGTTGTAGTCTCCAATCGAACGACCACCGTAACCCTTCGCAACAGCTAGATAGACTCCATCGCTTTCTGCGATAAAGGTAATCTGCGAGTCTCTTCCCACAAAATCGTCGTTATAAGCCACTTGCACTCCGTCCGGATCAATCAGAGTCAAGGTGGGGTCTAATCGAGTGATGCCGTCAAGGACAATCAGGAGATTATCTCCCGTAAGAGCTGTGATTTCCCATACATCTTCATCATTCATCATCTGAATTTCACCGTAAGAACTACTTACTGATCCTGCTGCGACTTCCGCTATCGGCCCTCCGTCAGAATCAACTGGCGTAGCCCCATCCAGATTACGAAATTTCACCGTTAAGTCATACAACCCGACAGCCTGACCATATCCTTTTGCAATAACCGTATATTGACCCTCATATGGCAATGAAATAATAAGCCCTGCATGAAACCCTTCATAATCGTCATTCATCCCTACTTGTTGGCCATTAGGCCCATTAAGCACGAGAAAAGTATCCACACCAGGAGAACCAGGACTGCTCACCATATGTATTTCCACCATGGCGCCTTCCGGTCCTTCAAATGTCCATTCGTCTTCATCAGGTGCCGGGCTACCTAGCTCTCCAGATACTGTGTAAACCACCCCGACCTCTGGGGCAGACGGAACTTCAATTTCACCACCATCACCATCAATACCAATGGCCCTACCAATAGCGGTATCACAGGCCATTAAAGCAAAGATGGAAATCGAGATGGCTAAAAACATTAACGCCTTGGATGCTGTTTTAGGTTTAGTATTCATGAAATCTTGGCACCACTCATATGTATTAACTGAAAATATCAAAGCCTGCTGGAATTTTATCGTCAAAATAGTTTTTTGAATAGGGTGTTTATACCTAATTCAGCTAAAAAACATGTGTCGACACGGCAAGTTGTCTTTTAAAGTTTTCCTACCAGCCCGCTCAAGAATTCCATACTTCTGTTTAAGGAGGAATCAGCCTCTCGTCCGGTAGGAAATATTTGCACCGCAATATCAGTGGCCCCGGCATAAGAATAGTCTTTCAACATAGCTTCAACTTCTTTTTCGTTACCAATAAGTGCCATTTCTGCGGAACTTTCAACACCTTCTCTATCTAGCATCGCCCTATAGCTGGGTAACTGCCCATATCCACCGAAATATTTATCAGCCTGTTCAAAGCCTGAATCACGATCATCCGTAATTGATAAAGGAACAGCAGCGACTATTCTCGGCTTTTTCTTTCCTATCTTAAGTGCTGCATCGTTAATTGTGGGAACAACGTACTGTCTAAGAGTTTCTGTGCCAGTCATCCAAGTTATCGTTCCATCCGCCAACTCTCCGGCGGTATTAAGCATGCGTGGGCCTAGTGCAGCCAACAAAATCGGAATTTCAGGAAGTGATGACATAGTAAACTGGGTGTTGGCACTGAATATTTCCCCTTCGTAATCGACATTCCCTTCTCTGGTTAACGAGTGGACAATGTTTAGGTACTCAAACATATGTCTCCAGGGCCTGTGGAACTTCATACCTAGACGACCTTCTACCACCGGTTTATGGTTAACCCCTAATCCTAATGTAAATCTTCCATTCGCCACTTTTTGTACGGTGAGGGCCTGTTGCGCCATCGCTATAGGGTGTCGCAAAAACGTGGGTGTCACTGCCGTACCTATTTCAATGCGGGTCGTCTGCTCAGCCGCCATGCTCAGCATGGTCATAACGTCAATGTCCATTATATGGGCGGCCCACAGACTGTCGAAGCCAGCTTTTTCAGCTTCAACGATTTGGCTGATTTGCCCATGCAGGGTTCCTGCCGATCCGGCCCCACCAATAAAAAGTCCTATTTTCACCCCGATTCTCCTTATCCATTTACTAACTTAGTGATTATCACAATACTAAGGGCTTATTTGCTCAACCAATACCGATAAAATGCATTTAATTCCTTAGCGTTTTTTATGCGAATTACTGGAGTATTTTGAGGTATGTATTCAGAATACTCTGACTCACGTTCTAAGATCTCTTTTCGGTTCACTATATACCACCACCATAGAGCGTTTTTGCTAAAAAACATCCGCCAGGTTTCCGAGTTGTCACCACACACTTTAGTTCTCTCTAACATTCTCTTGAACGATCTCAAAAGTGTTCGCCGAAAAATCAAGAACCAAGGCAAATCCAACCAAATTACCATGTCAGCTCTTGAGCAAACATAACCCTGTAATTTCGCTTTATAATTCCCATCTGCGACCCATTTATCCCCAGAATCTTTCAGGGCCTTCGCAACGGTTTTCCGGAAATTCTCAGGTTCTCTTTCAATCCAGTTAGGTAAAAAATAGAGATAGTCTAACTCTATATTATTGTAGGAATATTTAGCAGACAGAGCTTTGGCAAGAGTTGTCTTTCCTCCGCCTCCAATTACATTTATTTTTTGACCCAAAGGGTGCCTAAAATCCACAACATTCATATCTTTCTACTAATCCAGCTTGCCCAACCAGTTAGAAAAACCAGGCCTATGGAAATTAGAATCGTCCTTAAAAAGGGATAATACTGAAGTCTGTAATTTTGAACATGATTAATTCCACAGGTTAAATTATTTATAGCTGGTCGTTTACTAAGAAGAGCCGTCGCAGGAGGTTCCATAATCCTGCAACGACTCAATTCCTTTGCCAAACTGCCCTTCAAAAGGCAACATATTTGGGTTTAATCTCGGTTTATCGTCCCAAGTCCATTCCCTATTCCTTGCAAGGCCCAGGATGCCCAAGGCATTGTGAAAAATTTGAACCCTTTTTCTACATAGAAATTAGGATCCATTGTGGGAGGTATGAAGTACATACCCGGAACAACTCCATGCCTTTTACAGGCCGCCGCAATTTTGTCTAATCCTGCCTGATAGGCATCACTTGGGTAATCCAGAGGAACATTAAGTTCAATTGACAAATCTGATGGTCCAATCAAAAGTACATCTATCCCTGGGACACTGAGGATCTCATCTATGTTATCTATTGCCTGTTGAGTCTCAATCATGGGAATGATCAAGAGTTCCTCATTTACTGTATCTAGATATTCCCTGTAGTTAGACTCGCCGAAATCGCCCCATTCACCACGAACACCGGCATTACTACGATCTCCAAGAGGTGAATATTGGCATGCTCGTACCATTGCCGTTGCTTCCTCTTTGGTGTTGACCATGGGCACCATTATGCCCCTAGCTCCAAGGTCTAAAGCAAAACAAATCAATTCAGGTCGATTTGCACTAACCCTCATTATGGGTGTAGCAGATTTACCTTTAATCGCATCGAAGGAGCTCTTGTACTCTTTGGGTTCAACAGGCGAATGCTGAGTATCAAAAAGTATGAAATCCAAACCTGAATCGGCCAACATAACCATGTTATCCGCAAAAACAGATCCAGCTGTTCCAACCACGGTTTTGCCCGCTTTTAATCTATCTCGAATTGGGTTCATTTATATCTCCTTTTACTTCTAAACTTTATTTAATACCTAGAATTCACATAACCAAATTTACATGGCCATCCGTCAGGGCAGGGTGATTTTATCACTAACGATTGGTAGTGTGACAAGAAAACTCTTTGTAAAAGGCTCTGGTAAATTGCTTCCTAAATCATTGAGTCAGCACAATGTCAACAAAGATTCTTTTGTGAAGTTTAATAGTGAATCGTCTATTCGTATCGTAGTGCTTCAGCAGGATAAGTTTTGCTGGCTTCATTGGCGGGTATAACACTAGCCAAAATTGAAGCTATGATAGTGATGCCAATAAGTACTCCGACTTCCCCAATAGGGACACTAAATTTAGCACCTTCGAGCTCCTTCGAAATTTCCAGGAAAATTAACCATGACTGAAGTATTCCGAGACATATTCCAACAAATATTCCCAATATGGTTATGAATGAGGATTCAATCAAAAATTGGGTGCGAATCATACTTGATCTAAATCCTATTGCACGAAGAACTCCTATAGATTGCCTTCGCTCCACTACTGCTCTTACTGACAAAACGCCGATTGCAGCCACACCCACAACTAATCCCAAACCACTAAAACCTTGGAAAAGTTTATTGAATGCGTTACTGGTGGCTCGCTCTTCCTCCAGACGGTCTAAAAGACTCACCGCATTCATACCATTTGCTAAATAGATTTTTTCTAATTTTTGAGAGTAATTTGAAGCCTCACTTTTGTCCTTAAGGGAAAAGTAAAATGTGTCTAAAGGAACATTTTCCTGAGCAATTTTGGAAGCCAAGGCACGAGGAGAATAAAAAGTTGCGCTTCCTCCTCCAAATCCTGTTCCTGAAGCCAGTCGCTCAATCACACCTATAACTGTCAGTTGGGTTGGATCTGATGAACTCCTTCTTTTTTTCATTTCTATGCTAAAGGAGTCTATCGGTTTCAAATCACCTGACTCGATAAATGAACTCTTGAAGCTTCTGTCAGGAGGTCCAAAAGGATCCCCCGATGGAATTATTGTCGCGTTAGCGAGTATCAGGGTTTCATCATTCATTAATGCCTGCCATATCTCCCTGTCGGTGGCCCCATAACTAGGGTCAAAATGGGCCATTTTCCACAGGGTTGAGTCAAGAAATTCATTCTCTAAAGAAACAAGACGTGCTCCCTTATATGTGTTGTTTTTTCCTTCTGATTCCTTGACTTCTACACGGAGATTAGACGCACCAGCAATCACCTCGAACTCTGACATATTCAAAGAGTTTCTTATGTCCCCTGTGATCGGAAGATCCGGTGTGATAGTTGCTTTAATATCATAACCTCCAGTCACTCGTTCAGGCTGTTCGGTTGCCACATCTTGTATCCCATTCAGAACGGAGAAAATCATGAGTGTAAATATGATCAACGCAAACATAGCTACAGTGAGGCCTGTCCTAAACTTGGCTGCCATCGGGTAACTTATAGCCGTCTTTGTTACCGCTTTCAATCCAGAAAATCTAGATAAAATCAAATTAAGAAGCGCAATCAAAATACGAGTGTTAGACATTAGCAACCAAACAGCCGCAGCAGTTGAAATCGCTCCTCCTACCGGCCAAAACCATGGTCCTGGTTCAGACAATTCAGGTAGCCATCTGCTGAAAAAATCAAATGGTAGAGAATTAGAAATAAGAACTAGACCACCCTCCAAACTACCCGCAATTTGATTTCCTGTTTCTGTATTATTTATAAATTTGGAACACAAGTATCTAGCGAATAATCCGACAGTTAAAGCAGAGCCAATCAGCCCTATGGAAAGACTGGCTCCAGTCTCTGTCAATATTCCAGAAACCAACAAGAACAGTGAGAATATCCCAGGAACAAGGTAATTATGTTTCCCAGACAAATTGAATAGCGAAGTCAAAATATTTATCGGCCAGACCACTGGGAATAGAAGCAAAAGGCTAAAATTTCCCATCCGCCCTCCGTTTCCTCTAATTATCCAAACCAATTGCTTGACTGGGAATATTAAATTCCAAACAAAATTCTTAACCTTTTTGCCTATAGGGTCTGGGGCCTTTTTAACGAACTCATCTTTTAGTCCTCTGATTGCAACAACTATATTCAAGTTGCTGGCTCTATATGCAGAGAAGACAACCGTAATGAAAGTTAGTATCAATCCACTTGAAAAAGATATCAAAAGAGATACGACAGAGTAGTATGGTGTGATTACAAACCCGTCAGTATCTATTAAATCTTGAAGAATGAATACCAATCCAAAACTTAGCCCTACGCCAACCACCGTTCCTATTATTGCCGCTAGAAAGGCGTATATAGTGCCTTCATATGTAAATAACTGAACTAAATCCCTACGTTTTAAACCTACTGCTCTGGCCATTCCTAATTCAGTGGAGCGGGCAGCAGCGAGTAAAACAAATACTAGAAAGATTAATAGCATTCCTACCATGATTGAGAACGATCCAAAGATAGAAAAAATCGTAGTTACACCAGTTGCTACTGTCTCGGCCAATCTAACACTATCGCTTTTTTGATCATCAACTCTCAAAGTGGTCAAGGCTGGTGAAAGTGCTGCTATTTTGCCAGCATCTTCCTTGAGTCCAGATTTATCCAATATCCCGAGAATGGTCAATTGATTCTGATAATCGCTTATTCCCTTTATAAAACCATCACCAAAATCATTTGATGCTAAATGCCCATATAGTTGGTCAAGAGTTTTGGAGGTCTCTTTGTCTGTTTGGCTAATTGAATCAGACTCTTCCAAGAGTATCTCAGGGATAGCGTTTCCTTGAAGTATTCCAAACATCTTTGTTGCGACATCGGTATTTGTCAGTTCAGATCTTAGGAATTTTGTGACATCCTCTGAAAGTTTGAGTGCGTCTTCTCCCTCGCCAGAATTTGAGACATAAACATTGGTTATCTGTCCTTGTTTACCAATTAATTCTTGTAATTCATCAAGGCTAAACAGTATGTATGGGTTTCTACCTCCACCAGCTAATCCCCCATTCTTTAAAACATCACGAACTGAAAACTCAAACTTACCTGAACGGGTATAAACACTAACCTTATCTCCTTTCTGGAGCTTTAAAATCTCACTCGAATCAGCATTTATATAAATTTCGTTTTCTAAAAGTGACTTGATAAATACAGTTTGACCTGCCAAGTTTTGTAATTCGTCGTAATTATCAGAATATTCTCCATGGACTCCTCGCACTCGCATATTGCTTTCAGCCAACTCTAGGACGTCATTGGAAGCTGGCAAATTAATTTCTATTAGCGGTAGAAGAGCCTCTATATTTTTATTGTCTCGGGTTACTTGTTCGATATTTTGAAACTGCGCAAAATCGAAATATTCCTCTCCGGTAGTTTGCCTACCAGGGCCTTTGATAATTTCATCAGTTGGACCAAGAAAATCTAAGGCTACAGACCTGACTGAATATCTAACTGTATCTCCGATACCTAAAGATGTAGCGATTATGGCCGTACTGAGCATTAACCCTATTACAATTAAGGCACTCTGACCTTTCCTTCTCGGGATGTTTCGACTTCCCATCTTTACCAATATAAATCTTCTAGATGCCCCTATCCCTATCAATAAAAAAATGAAAGCCAAAAGAGCAGTCATCCCCAAAGCTAATTCTGTAGCGGGTAAACCAAAAACTTTTTCCATTTTGTTACGCTACTTCCCCATCTTTCATTTGAATAATCCTGTCTGTCCTGCCTCCCACATAATCAGAATGGGTTACTATCACAAAAGTCTGGTTATTATCCTTATTTAACTGGGTGAGTAGATCCATAATGAGTCGTTCATTCTCGCTATCTAAATTACCTGTGGGTTCGTCCGCCCAAACGATAGCTGGGTCATTTACCAGTGCTCTAGCCAAAGTAACTCTCTGCCGTTGACCTCCCGATAACTCACCAGGTAAATGGTGTTGCCAATCTTCCAACTCCACTTCTGCTAATTGTTCCAACGCCTTAGATCTAGCCTCTTTACCAGAAAATCCGGAAACAAGTAGTGGCAACTCAACATTTTCTACCGCATTTAGCACAGGCAACAAATTATAGGTTTGAAAAACAAAACCCATTTTCTTTGCTCTCAACTCACTCAATTGATCGTCATTTAAATCGGTCAAAGTATTACCCTGGATGGATATGTTCCCTTCATCAAAGGAATCCAATCCGGACAGGCAGTTGAGAAGAGTCGTTTTACCGCACCCACTGGGCCCCATGATTCCAACTATTTCTCCCTCTTCTATCGAGATATCCAATCCCTTTAAGGCGTGTACTTTTTGATCTCTTGAACCATAAAATTTATGGAGGTTTTCAGTAGAAATTACGATTTCTGGCATATGGTTTCCTATACTGAACAACAAGGTCTAAAATTGATATCGACTTTTATATTGTCCCTTACGAACAGAAAAATAAGAAGGGTTAAATCAAGGTAATTTGTTACTAAGTTAATCTGTTATCAACCTTGAGGCCTGTACTATTTATTTTCATCTTCTTTGACTCTGCATTCCAACCTTCAAATTGCAAAATTAGCAATGTGATATCTATTTTATTGAGTGCCATTAAGAAAAGCCTAAGATGTTTCAATATGATCGATGATATTAGTCTAATTCATTCCTATTTTTTTATAATTTATTGATACTTAATACTAAATTGGCATAGATTTTTTCGTCAAAACCCACATCTATTTACAAGTTTTTTAACAGATAATGAAAGTTTAATGTGCTTTTACACGTAACAGCGCGCCACGACCACGAAACATGCCCTGGCAAAGACGGGGACCAAACAGCGAAGCCGCGGTAAATTACCAAAAGTGGCTGGAAGGAAATGCTGAAGTCAAAATATTGGGAGTATGGAGATACAACGTTTCTCACACCATATTCGGCGTCATAGAGGCTGAAAATATGCAGGCTATCACCAATCTGTTGAGACCGCAGATGCACACTGGAAATGTTGCAATATTACCTATTATGGATAGTATCGAAATCAGAAAAAAGGGTGGGCATTGGGGTAAATAAAATTATTAACCCGATACCAATCTTATGTGGCAGTACCGTATCATCCTATATTTGGGGATGCGGTATCTACTCAATATGTGAAGTGCTTATTCGAGTCTATAAAACGCAGCTGCTGTACCTGACAGGAACCTCTTCTTTTCCTGTGGCGACATATCTCCCATGCCGAAAAGGGCGGCGTCCATCACTTCTTGATAATTACCAGCAAGTAGACAAACAGGCCAATCGCTACCCCACATTAACCTATTGATGCCAAAAACCTTCCTAACGTGTTGTATGAATGGGAGTAAATCCTGGAGAGTCCAGCTATTGTGATCTGCCTCGGTTACCATCCCAGACACCTTACAAAAAAGATTACTATATGGCTCCAACTTTGAGATGCTATCACTCCAAGGTTGAAACACTCGATCACGAATGTTTGGTTTGGCTATATGGTTCACAACCATTCTCAATTCAGGCAATTTCTTACAAACAATGGGTATCTGGTCAATATGGGTCGGCTTAACCAATAAGTCATAGGATAAGTTCCGATCCGACAGTTCCTTCAACCCATCTAAGGTTTGCTTTCTGAGTAGCCAATTCTCATCAACTTCTTCTTCCACCTGATGTCTTATCCCCACAAGGGGTCCCAGTTTTATCAACTCGTCCAAGGTATCTCCGACTTTTTCATCTTGTAAGTCGACCCATCCAACCACTCCCCGTATCCAGGGAAAGTCATTCGCGCATTCAAGTAGAAATTTAGCCTCTTCAACAGTGTGGTCAGCCTGGATGACCACACTTCCACTAACGGAACACTGTTCCAAAATGGGAGCCAGGTCGGAAGGAAGGTAGCTTCGATGTAAAATAGTGTTATCTTCAGGCATCCATTCGTATTGAAAAAGATCTAGATCCCATAGGTGATGGTGTGAATCTACAATTTCCATGGAGGCCTTAGTTAGGATTTAGGTCAAAGACTTTCTGCATTGGAGCCCACCAATCACCATCTTCGGTGAAAGGAGTTTTTTTTTGGTATTTCCCCATCAATATATCCCACTGCGCTGCCTTGTCAGAAGAGTCGGTATATTTTTGAAAATCTGTTGTTATGTCAAAGTCATCTTTAGTATCCACGACCATAAACAACCTGTCTCCGAGGAGATAAATCTCCATCCCTTCAATCCCAATTTCTAATAACCCTTCCTTCACCTCAGGCCAGATATTTTTATGATATTCCTTATATTCCTCTATTGATCCAGGCTCATCCACCAGGTCCAATGCCATTGCAAAAGTTTTCATTTGGATCACCATTTTCGTTAAATACGTGAATGGAATTCACCATTTCAACTATCGATTGTTTAGTTTTCTCCACTCTTCAATTGTTTCTTCAGTTGCAGGGTAATATTTACCTGGAGGGACCCCTTCAGCTTTTACCTTGTCCTTTACAAGGTTTTCCGCACCTTCGTGCTCATCAGCCCATTCTAGAACCGCCTGCGCCATCCAGGAAGGAACAACTAGGACTCCGTCATTGTCTCCAACCATAACGTCACCAGGTCGTACCAAAGCTCCACCGCACTGGATCTGAACGTTCTCCTCAGCCGGAAGACTCGATGGGTTTCCATGAAAACTTCGCGCTTTGGCATATATGGTCAGATCATAGTCTTCATCTATGAGTACATCCAAATCCCTGATCGCTCCATCTATAACTACCCCATCAGCCTTATTCATAGCCAATTGTAGTAATTTCACATCGCCTGCAACAACGTCTTGAACTCTACCGCCTATGTCAGCGACCAGCACATCACCCGGTCCGCAACGTCCCATTGCAATATATTCAGGCGAATCTACGCCTCCAGGCTTATCGTTATTAATATCTGGGCGGATCGGCATAAATCTCAGAGTTCTAGCTCTAGCTGCAAAACGTTCCTTACCTGGGGTAAAGGGAGTGTAGTTTTGGATACCTTCACATACACAGAAAGTGGATCCAAACGATCGAAGCGCATTGTATATAGTAGCCGTAGGAATTTTTTTTAAACCATTAAGAATTTCCTGAGAAACCTCAATCGGTTTCATGTCAAAGGTAGCCATAAATTCCCCCCATATCGAAACAGTAGTCTATCTTGGGTAGGCAACACTATCATGTAGCTCTGACTTCTTCCATCACATGTTATAAAAATTACATTTCCACTAATCTATTTGACTAGTATCTACTCAGTTCTATATAAACTGAACCTGGAAAAGACCCGGTTTAAAATTTATTTACGATTTTCACGTAGTTTCCAAACAAAGGATTTTCGCATGGAATATGGAATTGTATTACCCAAACACATCAATCCAGATGAGTTAATTAAATTCACCGCTGCAGCTGAAGAACTCGGATTCCATTCCTTATGGGCAGCCGACCATATAGTCCTACCCATTCAAGAGACTGACCTTTATCCCTACACCGACGACGGCCGCTTCACTGGCAATTCCCAAGACCCTCAACTAGATGCGTTTACATTGCTGAGTTTCATCGCATCACAGACGAATCAAATAAACTTGGGGACATCAGTGGCAATAGTTCCTTACCGAAACCCTATATTACAAGCAAAGATGTTTGCCTCTCTTGATGTACTCACTAAAGGAAGGGTCATATGTGGAGCAGGAGTAGGATGGTGGAAGGAAGAATTTGCAGCCTTGGATGCACCATTTGAAAAACGAGGTCTTGCAACCGATGAATATCTTCAGATCTTCAAACTATTGTGGACTTCCGATGTCACAGAATTTCATGGAGAAACCTATGAATTTTCCAATATTGCGTTTTTTCCAAAACCTGTTCAAAAACCCAACGGAATCCCAATCTGGATTGGTGGTCATACCAAGAGAGCGGTGAGAAGAACTGTAAAGCACGGTAATACATGGCATCCGACAAGGCTTAGGCCTGATCAGATCGAAAACATGCTTCCTTTTATAGATCAGCAGTGTGAAGAATATGGCCGCAAGCGAGACGAAATAACAATTTCATTAAAAAGGACATTGCATTTCACAGATATAGGAATTGAAACTAATTCAAGAATACGTTCTCAGGCAGCCCTGATCGACTCAACTCACGCCGTTACCGAGGATATAAAACACTGTGAGGACCTGAGTATCAAAAATCTTACCTTTGATTTTCAGGCAAACAAGACAGAAGAGTGCATAAAAATCATGGAACATCTCATGGATATAGAGCATAGAACAAATTAGAGCGTCAAGGAATTATTCTTGGTTTGTGAATTTATGGCCCTCTAGAGGTCAGGCCCCCAAAATTAATGAAGGCTGATCCCATCACAACAAAAATGATCCTCATAAAGAGGAGTGTTTAATAAGCGATTTGCAAATTTTACACGAAGGAGTGTTGTTCAGAGAATCCATCCAACCTATGCCAAAGCAATACATTTGATATACGTGATACAGTCCGATTGTGTTAGGGCACCAACTAAAGCCTGATTACCTGAATAGGAGAAAAGAATTTTAGAATGGAAGAAACTAAATCTAAATTTATTAATGCCACATTGATAGATGCACTTTCTACAGAACCAAAGGAAGGACACATCTCGGTGATAAATGGTGAAATAGCCGAAATATCGGAAAATACCGTATCCAAAAATTCTGATTCCCAGATCTTAGACTTAAAGGATAAATACTTAGTTCCAGGTCTATGGGATGTTCACACCCACATTGGAAAAGGTATACCTGATTCGGAAGCCAGAGATGAAACCACAGCAGAGAGAACAATTAGAGCTGGTAATAATTGTAGACGAGCACTTAACCTTGGGATTACATCATTAAGGGCCGTAGGGGAAAAAGATTTTATAGATGTAGCCTGGAAAGAGGCATTCGCATCTGGAGGGTATGTGGGCCCCAATCTTTATACATGCGGCTGGTTCATAACCACTACCGCCGGCCATTTCCTCAAAAGTGGCTGTGCTATTGAAGTCGACGGCCCAACTGAATACATCCGCACTATAAGGGAACAAATCAAAAATGGAGTGGATTTTATAAAACTTAATCTGACAGGAGGGGTGATGGGACCCAAATGGGACAAAATGCCAAATACATTCCCTCTCGAAGATGAACTTAAAGCCGCTTTCGATATTTGCGAACAGCGAGGATATAAAGTAGTGGCACATGCCGGAGGCGTTGACGGGATTAAAAAAGCCATCTCTATGGGAGCTCACACACTGGAGCACGGCTACCAATTTGATGATGAAGCTATTGACATGCTTTCTAAATCACAGACTTATTATGTACCAACATTAAGTCTCACCCATATGAACAGAGGAGAAGAATTCGCGGATTCTGAATTCCAACTCAAATGGATGAAGGCACATCCCATCGACGAAAGTTACAAAGAACGAGCAATAGAAGCAGCGGTAATGCATGCTTCTGGTTTCAAAAAAGCTATAGAAGCGGGGGTAAAGGTTGCCTGCGGTTCAGACTTTGATCTGCCTTACGGAGCTCTCTTCGAAACTGAAATGTTAGTCAAATGTGGAATGACGGAACATCAAGCTTTAACTGCTGCAACACTAACATCAGCAAAAGTTTGTTTAGCAGAAGAAAAAAACGGAACCCTTGAACCAGGTAAAAAAGCAGATTTCGTCATCCTAAATAGCAATCCGCTAGAAAACATAAGCAATCTGCAAGACGTATACATGGTCGTGAAAGACGGGAATATCGTACGGAATTATTCAAGTGTATAAACGGACCCTTCCTAATTACTTGCCCAGATATTAATTTATGGGAATCAAATCTAAGTTCTTACCTTCTCTCACCTACAAAAATTACAGAATCATGTGGGTTGGCCACATTGTTGGGGAGTCATCTTCTTGGGCACTCGGCGCTGCTGAAGGATGGTTGATTTTCAATCTAGCTGAGAGCAACCCGAGTAGTTGGGTAGGAGCTGTTTTTTTTGCGGCTATGATCCCTTGGTTTTTTGCTCCAATTGTTGTTGGTTTGTTGACTGACAAGTATTCACGGCGAAATATTCTAATTCTGGCATACCTCCTAAGTCTTTTTCACGGCCTTGTATTAACAGTTCTGATATTCACGGGTGCAATCGAGGTATGGCACATTCTCGTACTAGCAGTGCTCAACGGGGTCGCCCGAGCAACCCACATGGGAGCAATAGAGGCATTGGCTGCTAATCTTGTCCCAACAAATCATTTACCTAATGCATATACCTTGATATCTGCGGGTTACTATGCGACTCGATTGATAGGGCCCGGCCTTATCGCTCCTCTTATGGGATTAGCGGATATAAAATGGGTATTTCTTTCCTGTGTCATCGCTTACGCGGTAGGCGTATATTTGGTAACTCAGGTTAAAGCAGTTTCAACAGGACGCGTTGATCCAGAAAAAGGCTTAATCTATAACGCTTTTTCTGGATTTAGGTACATCTACAGCCACCCTGTCCTGCGAAGTGTGATGTATCTTGTCATGTTTCACTGTACTCTCGTCATGTCTTTTGAATCTCTATTACCAGCAGTATCTAATAACCAGTTAGCGTCTGGTGGAAGTGGGGTTGCGTACCTTCACATGATGATAGGACTCGGCGCTTTAATTGCGTCTATAGTCTTGGCCCCCGTACGAGGTCATGGTACTTTAGGGAAACTGTTCCTAATTTTTGCGGTGGTGAGTTCCTTTGGCAACGTGATTTTGGGTTTGTCTGCCGGTTTGCAATTCGCAATGTTAAGTACGGTAGTTATTGGTATATCACATGCTGCTTTTATGACTATTGCTACCATCATGATCCAGTCTGTATCACCAGATTACCTCAGGGGAAGAATCACCAGTATCTACCTTATTCACGCAGGTGGCCTCATGAGTTTCTCATATTTTGCTAACGGGGCCCTCGCTGACCTGTATGAACCTTCAATAATACTCACTGTCGGGGGAATAGCTTTCCTTACAGTTATTATTGGTAGCTGGCTTATCCGCACTCCGAGGCTAATATACAAGCGCGGTGCCATAATTCAGGAGTCCTAATAGTCAGCTAATTGAGATGAATACTGTACCTCTATATGAAGTTCTGAAGAACGTGCTACCCACAGTTTGAGATGACCATTGAGGCAGAAGACTGGTAGTCTATAAAAATCTTACATCCTTAAGCTATGCTGGATTACATGTGGCATATTTCAGAAGATGATCTTGAATCAATAGAGATTGTGGACATAGAAGAAATTCCATTGACGTACCTGCCAAGTAATACGTTGAGGGTGAAGGTAAAGGCGGTAGGTAACCTAATTTAGATTCAAACAAATCTTTGAATTTAGTTTTTGTCGCTAATTGCCAACAACCAGACACTAAAAAATAGGGAATAATTCACGGAATGGCTCTACCACTAAATTTACCCGTGCATACCTCGTTATCCACAGCTATAGTTCCATTCACAATGACAAATGGAATACCAGTCGGATATTGGATAGGATCATCATATGTGGAGTTATCAATCACTGAATTGGGGTCGAACAAAACGACGTCTGCAAAATATCCTGGCTTGATACGACCTCTTGATTCTAAGCCAAACCTGCGGGCAGGGTTATCAGTCAGTCTTTGAATAGTTTCCTCAAGTTTCATCATATTATATTTGCGCTGAAATCTACCTATGATTCTGGGAAAGGTACCATAGGCTCTAGGATGTGGATTGCCACCTAATGGAATCGAATCACTACCTACCATGTAATCAGGGCGAGACAATAATTCAATAGCATCGCGGTTTATTTGATCCCATATCGACACACTGACTGGAGGAGAGGCCCAATATCCAACTTGTCCCTCGTTTTCTAAAAGAATTTCACATAGAGTTTCCCCGAGACTTTTGCCTCTTGAGGCGGCAATTTGTGGCAATGACATTCCTTCCAATTCAGGATGGAGTGGCACATACGAAAATACAGCATCATCTATCGGCCGAGAGTAGTCATTATCGAGATAATCCGACAACCGTTTCCTTTCAGCCGAATTAGCCAGTCTGTCCATAACCGCCTCTGGGCCTCCTTCATGGGCATAACTTGGCAAAAAGCTCAGCGGAAAGGTGCTGCCTGTAGGGTATGGATAAAGCTCAAGCGATACGTCGACTCCTTCACTGATAGCTTTATCAATTAGTTCTGTTTGAGCTTGCACCTGACCTGCAGTACCTTCATTTGTCCGAAAATGAGAGAAATGCACTTTCACACCCGATCTTCGACCAATCTCTAGGGCCTCGGCTACACCCCCACCTCCAAAGGCTCTATCGGTATTCTTATCCCTTAAGTGAGTCACATAGACCCCTTGGTACTCAGCAACAACCTTGCAAAGTTCTATTAGTTCTTGAGTGTCACTCCAAGCGTTTGGAAAATAAGACATACCTGTTGCCAAACCCACAGCTCCATCTTCCATACCTCGTCGTATTAAATCTTTCGCTTTATCCAGATTGGTGCCCCTTAAGGGGACATCTTCAAACCCTACGGTTTCGAGACGAATCGCCCCGTGGGCAATGCAGTAAGCTGTATTTATAGAAACTTTGTTGTGGTAATGCGACTTGAAACTCGCCACTGATGACATATCTAGTTCAGCTGAAGGAAGTCCTAAAATACCGGAAAGATATTGTCTGTTGGCAAGATAATTTTCCTTAGACAAAGGTGCATACGACAACCCATCTTGTCCCAGTATCTCTGTCGTTACCCCTTGACGGAGACTATTGGCATGCTGGGGATTTTCAAGAAGTGACCCATCAGAGTGAGTATGGGTATCTATGAAACCGGGGGAGGCTGCCAGTCCACGTCCATCTATAGTCTTTACACCTTCAAGGTCCCCTAGATCTCCAACCGCCTCTATACGGTCATTCTTAACCAATATATTTCCCGAAGTTGGAGGCAAACCAGTGCCGTCATAAATTGTGCAATTTCTAATGTATAAATCCGGCATGTAATCCTAGCTCCCACACTTAAATACCCGTACATTTACGATGCATTTACTATTTAAATCGAACAAAATATTATTCAGATAGCTCCTGAACAGACAATACGTAGGCCCCTTGGCTACTTTGGCTACTTTCCCCTCCTTCCCACCGTTCCGCTGGCCTAACCATAACTGTATAAGATGCTGTCTCTAAAATTTCAATACTAAGAAAAGAATCCATCGGATAAGATACGTTATCCCAATCATCATCATTGGAAGCCAACAATCCATCAGGCCCATGGAGCTCAATGAATGTATCCAAAGGATATTCTATGGTCTCCCAACCTTGGCTCTCTGCCTTTATAGATATAATCTGCCCTGCCACCTCATCAAAATGCCAATAGTGTTTTTCGCCAGGAGATAAATTCCCAGATACCGGTGTGCCAATATCTAGTACTCCCAAATCCTTCACAGGATATATAGATAGTTCGTAGTCACCGCCACTTTCCCCCCACGGATCTGGCTGGGACCTTACAACTACCGTATGGGTTCCTGCTTCTACAATTTCAAAATCAATGAGGGAATCACGCGACCATACTACTTCAGCACTCGGACCATTATCATTTTCAGCCAGTAAATTTTCCTCGTCAGGTCCGAAGAGTTCTAGATACGTATCATGGACAGTGGAAGTCAGCATGGCCGAAGTAGAAGTCTTTATAAAAATTCTCTGGCCAGGTACACCTTCAAAGGACCAACGATGCTCCTCATGCATGGAAGCTATATTTCCCACCATTTTATTGCCGACAGGGATAAATCCTTGAGAGAGTGAGGTTACCGTTGGTGCTGGGGTCGGGCTTGGTACTGGTGTTGCCGTTGGTGCTGGTGTCGGGCTTGGTACTGGTGTTTCCGTTGGTGCCGGTGCTGCTACCGATGGAGCCTCTATTTGATCTACTTGATCAAAATCAAATAGCTCGAAATCCATTGTTATACCCATTATGTCCCCGCCACCCAGTAACATCATAGCCATGATTTCTTCTTCGGTGGCTTCACTTTCCGTGGCTTTAATATCGCCCATTTCCATTTCTATAGACAATTTCCTCAGATGAAATGAGTTTGCATCAACCCAATATTCCAGAACCATAGCTTCCGGCATGTCCTCATCACCAAAGTCCAATATCGACAACACTCTTTCAGCGGAACTTCCTAACTCCTGACCAATATCCCAAGAAATTTTGTACACTTCCACAGCATCTAAATCCTCAACCGTTGCGTCTACAGCAATTGGGAAATTGAGAAAACTTTCAGTACCAGTCCAAAATTCTCTAGGGTCTACTCCTTCAAATGAGTAAGATTCATGCCAGTCGTCCCCCATAAATTCCCGCTCGTAGGCAACACCATCAACCTGCATTAAATCGCTCTCAATATTGAGTCCCATCATGTTCATTGACAGGGTTTGTCTGAGGTTATCAGGCGTATGAAATTCACCTTCATAGGTCATCGGAATGTCAAATGCACCCATACTCATTCCCATATCTACTTTGTACCGCATAGACTCTATAGCATTCATAGTCCTATTTGCCCTGCTGAGTATCTCTTCTGAAGAAGGAGTTGGGGCAGAGGTAATCCTAGGCGTAGGGGTAGGAGTAGAGGCAAGTAGAGGATCCCGTAGTGTCGCGTCAGGCCTTGGCGTTGGCGTGACTGTTGGAAACGTCTTCGTCTTTATTTCCTCGAGCCGAGCCTCTGTTGAAAGAGGGGTTGGAAGCGATTCTATACGCTTTTCTTCAAGCATAACCACTACAGTCGCTTCAACATCTGGGATGTCTTGTACTGTGACACATCCAACAATGAGCATTGTTAGAACGGCCACGGAAACAACGATCAAATAACCGCTTCTTGATACCAAGAGAAACCCCGACCTTATGCTTTACTTAACATTTCTGGTTTACCACAACGGCGAATTCCAATCGTCGAAGGGAAATAATCCGGAATATTAACCTATTTATTCCTCAGAAGAAATTCTAACCTCGACGTTACCCGCCCTTTCTTCCTGCAGAAGGTGATAAACCCTGTAATTTAAATCAGCCCATTCCTTTCTATTTACGGCTGCCGTCATGTCATTGTAGGTCCCAGTAGCTATCTGAAGAGGTACGTTAAGTTCACGTCCCAATTCCAACGCCAATGCCATGTCTTTTCTAGAGATAGGGAAAGTTGATTCCGATCCGGTTCCTCCGCCAAATTTACCCTGCAAATACGTATCCGGCATGGAAACATTAAGGATTCGTCCGCTGCCACCGGCACCATTTCTTATGCACTGCATGAGTGTCTCTGCCGGCACTCCTGCTTTTACACCAAGGGTGAGTGATTCTACTAATAAACGTTCCAAGCCATATTGGAACATGTTATTTGCCAGTTTACAGATAGTTGCAGAACCTATTTCTCCCGTGTAGGTGACCTTATTCCCAAAAGATTCAAAAATGGGTTTGAGCTTCATATAGATGTTCTCATGTCCACCCACCATGATTGATAAAACCCCATTTAACGTCACACCGTTTTCATCTGATCGGCGTCCACTTACAGGAGCATCTAACATTGAAGCACCTCTAGAAGAAAAAGTTTCCTGCAGTCGCCTCATTAATTCAGGAGAGCTTGTACTGAGGTCTGCCCATACTGAGTCACTAGTTATCCCGTCGATTATCCCATCCTCACCTGTGGCAACAGCTTCAACTTCAGTAGGACCTGGTAAAGAAGTAAATATTATGTCGCTTTTTTGTGCCAACTCCTTGGGAGTATCTGCCCATGCAGCCCCTAATTCCAATGCAGGTAAAGCCGCTTCTCTGTTTATATCATGCACAGTTACGTTGTAGTTCTTTTGTATTAAAGCAAGGCACATATGCTGTCCCATATTGCCAAGACCGATAAACCCGATATTTATTTCATCCATTTATTGTTACTCCTTTGCGATCAGATACAATGCGTTCCAGATGGGTACACGATACCACCTAGTAGGGATGCTCTCACTAACGAAGTCAGGGCTAGTTAACATTTACACCGAGGGGACCTGACATGAACTCAAGCAAGAGACCAGTAGCAGTTGTGATAGGAGCCACATCCAAATGGCAATCTGACGGACGAAATACAAGATTGGTTCATGGTGACAATCTTGATGATAGTGATTTACCGGTAGGGGTTCGTTGGGGTGTAGGGGGCGCCATAGCGCAAAAATTCGCTCAGGAAGGTTTCTTCGTGGTACTAACCACTCGTACGGCGTCAAATGCTTCTAAACTTCAAGAAGCTATCGTGGGCCTGGGTGGCGAAAGCATGATCGTCGAACTAGATTTGGTATCAAGCGACTCGATATCAACTGCATTTTCCCAAATACGGGAACAGGCCGGAGACCCTGAAGTTCTAATCTACAACGCAGGTTATCTTGAAGGTCGAGACCTCCCACCTGAAAAAGAATTGCTTGAACATATTCCTCTTGAAATGCTTGAAACTGCACAACATATTTCAGTTCGAGGGCCATTTTTAGTAGCTAAAGAAGTGATGCCAGCAATGCGAGAAAAAGGTCAAGGTTCCTTCTTGTTTTCCAATAATTCTCAATCCTTGCGAGGTAGGAAACGCATGACAGGACAGTCACTATATTACCCCCGAGTGATGATGCGCACTTTAGCTCAAGTGCTCACTGAAGAGTATTCTGAATTTGGAGTTCATGTAGCCAATGTGGTCATTGACGGTACTATCGATTCTCCTGGAACAAGAGCTATGCCGCGATCTCAGCAAAACCCTGAATTAATAATAAATCCAGTCAAGATTGCTGAAGCTTTTTACTACCTTCATACTCAAGATAAATCGTGCTGGACTCATGAACTCCAACTCACTCCACATCCTACCAAGCCAAGTTTCTAGAAATTCTTTCAAATACAGGGGGAACCCATGCCGTTTTACGAAAGAGGGCCGGTCAGTATCTACTATGAAGAAGTTGGGGCTGGATTTCCCTTATTGATTATCCCCGGGGGAGGTCTTAATTCTTCGATCGCCTCCTTGGATACCTCTGTCCCATTTAATCCTATGGAAAGGTATAAAAATGACTTTCGTTGTATATCTGCTGATTTGAGAAATGCTGACTCCGGACAATCCGCTGGTCCATTGGAAATTGACCGGCCCTGGGATGCCTACTCAGACGACCAACTCGGGCTTATGGATCATCTTGGTATAAAAGAATTTCTGGTCATGGGCTTTTGTATTGGTGGGCCAATGATCCACAATCTTCTGAGGCTTGCTCCGGAACGAATCCCGGCGGCGGCAATGATGCAACCAAGTGGTTTCACTTCTGAGCATCCAGATATTTTCTATCAAACCAACACAGAACGATGGGGCCCATCCTTATGTGAAAAAACGCCTGAGATCACGATGAATAAAGTTCACGAATTTCTCACAAATATGTACACCACCCGAGCGGACTTCGTCTTCACAGTCTCACGTAATTTTGTCCGGTCACTTCAAACACCTCTTTTGATAGCTCCTGATAATATTCCTGCTCACCCTTATGAAACTGCTATGGAAGTGGCAGAACTAGCTCCTAATGCAGAAACAACGATTTTCCCGTGGAAAGACACCCCAAAGAATATAGATGAAGCTGTAAAACACGCTCGTAGGTTCCTCAAGAAACACGAACCAAATATAAGTCTTTAAGATTTGCTCTAAACGACACACATTATCTTACCGTCAGCCACTTTGACCAAGATATGCATAGAGAATCTTCAGAGAAGTTGGATGCCGTCCTATAAGGCTAATATTTCAAAAAAGGGCCCACGAATTTTGGTGTTGCCTCTTTAACTATATGAAGCTGGCCTAATTCAGGGTTGCTCCGTGGCCATCATCTCTTCATGCATTACTGGGTAGATGTCGAATTCCTGATTATAAGAGTTAGTCCATAGTGGTATTCGGAACGGTCCTCGGTCTCTAAAAAAGTACGTACGGCACATGCTTGGGAGCTGCGTTGACAATAAAATGGACCTTAATCCCTAGTTCAGTAACCAGGTCTCCAGAGCCTTCAATAGCTTCCAGCATTGGCCGCATCAACTCTCGGTTTTAGCCAGGACAGTTGTCGGCGGAATGGGTTACGGTTACATGAAATAGCATATTTTTCCTCCAATTTATCTTTAACAGATTATAATGTAGGAAAGATTCCAAGTATTTCAAAGGCGACGCAGGTAGAACTCTAGTCTCCAGCGGTAAGCGCATTCAATCTTGTCCACAAAACGGAGGGACGATTATGGTCAAATCCAAACCAAAGCCGGAAAAACGAGAAGAAACGACGGCAGAATTAGTGAAGCGTCTTAATGATAATAAAAAATCAAGTAAGCGTAACGGAATAAAAAGACGAACTGGTCATCATCATCGCTAAGGAATATATCGTACCGTTTTACTTATCCAGACCTCGCTGGAGGCCTCGTAAGATTCCCACTTGGCCTAGATGCTGAATCTCTTCTTGAATCAGTTGACGGAACATCCGTTGGATTGTGAATTTCTCAAATGGACTGGCCGACGAGGACTCTGGAAAAGGTGACCTGCCAGGGGCCTTTTTTAGTTCCTCAGGGCCGATGTTCACTAGATATTTTTTAGTTTCTGATCTTACGGCCTCGAAGTATGACTTTAGTTCATCCATCGTCAGTATTGGGAAATCTTCCAGTTCCTTGGGTTTATATCGGGCCACTGGTTGGTTTTCATCCATGCCAAGTTTGTCGAACCATCGTCCGTCAACCCAAAGGTCACATATTCCCTGGCAGAACAGCTGAAACCAGCGGTCTTCAACCCTGGCCGTGTGCCATACGATAAAGGCGATGGAATTGGCGGAGCTGTCTGGACGCCAGTTGATCTCCTTTGTAGTCAGGCCATCCAAGTATGTATAAAGTCGGCTGTGGTATTCCTCCAACATTTCAGTGACAAACTCGAGTAGGTCCATTGAATCCTCCTAAAGGTTGCTGTTTTTTGGGGCTGAATACTCATTCTAATGTTGCCGGGAGTACTAGTTCAAACCGGAACTAATGGTGTTGACACCTTTTATATAACTACTTAATCAATTCCTATGCTTAGCATAATCAGAGTACCAACATCCATTGTGGGGGCAGCTCATAAGCTATCGAACCCTGCCTTCTCAACTCAAATGATTTAGCTAATTTGTTCTTGTAGCTCCCATTGTGACTCGGCACCAGTAATAAAGAGTTCGAATTCCAATGTAATTCCCTTCTTTATGTCATAAAGCTGGCAAGAGCTACACAGAAGGTAAAACCAAATCGTCACCTGTAACAATTTGCCAACCTCTGACACGGGCGGTCATTTCTCTGATGCGATCCTTTTGTTCGTCGCAATTATATAAGTTGAGTTTCTCAAAGGGATCTGAATTCAAATCAAAAAGCTCACACTGATCTCCTCGGCTCAAGTTTAGTTTCCATCGATCTCCACTCACGACAGATCTCCACTCAATCTGGGACATGAGATTCACTGTGTCATCTCCCAAATTAACTGTTGGCAAACCACCGTGCCACTGCATAAATACATCTCTAGCATGAAGGTCAGATCCTCTCGAAATATCTCCTAGAACGGTACTACCTTGCAGATGGTCAGGAATTTCAATTCCTAAAATATCCAGCAAAGTCGGAACTATATCTACATGACCGAAATTCCCGCCTATCCTGACTTGATCTATATTTAACCAAGGAACCTTCATAAGCATCGGTACCTTAGATACCTCTTCATAAAACGATCGTTTATTAAGCATTCCCCGGTCGCCCAAACTATCCCCGTGATCACTGGTGAAAATCACGGCAGTGTCGTCTTCAAACCCGAAATCTATCAAGCCTTGTAATACCTTACCGACCCCTTCATCTAATAAGGTCACATTCCCATAATATCTAGCCCTTAATCTCCTCCAGTCGTCTGCTGTATTCAAATCATGCTCACTGCCGCTAAGGTAGTAGTCAGACCTAGCCCTATTGAATAAGGAACTTTTGTCATCAGGTTTTTCTAAAAAAACTTCACCATCCGGAATTGATGAGGGATCGTACATATCGTTGTAGGGCCCATTGTAGGGTGGATGAGGTTCATACATCATCACATAAAGTATGAAAGGCCGATCGTTCCCTGAGTGATTTTGCAAAAACGCATAGGCTTTATCACCCAAAAAATTCGACATGGAATGTTCAGCTGGGAGTTGGGATCTTTGTTGCGGCGTAAAGGATGTATGACCTTGGTAGAAGCCCTCAGGCTCATACCCGAAGTTTTCCAGATATTGAAAGTAATCTGACTTGAGTGATCTATCTTCCCTTTTATAACTAATTGGCTTATCTAACTCGTCCCGCGCATCCTCCACACTGATCCAATGATCAAATCCGTGTTGTCGATTTAGGTCATCTCCCAAGTGCCATTTTCCAAAATATGCTGTTACATAATCATCCGGTACCATTTCAGATAAGCATTTAGTGTGTGGTGACAAAGTACTGCCTGATCGGCCCGGAGTATTGTTCCTAGTCACACCAGCCGAACGAGGGTACAAACCAGTCATCATCGTAGCTCGCGCAGGTGTGCATACAGCCTGAGTTACATAAGAGTTTTCAAACACGTAGGACTGAGTCGCCAAAAAATTCAAATTTGGTGCCTCTACCCAGTCATTTCCATAACATTGCATCGTGTCAGTGCGTTGCTGGTCTGAACAAATAAATACTAAATTTTTCTTTTTATCCAAAACAGCTCGCTCCTCATAACATTTCCAATCTGTGATACCTCGCAACTCTATCATTATTCGTTTTTTGAATGTTACTGGAAATATCGAAGCATCCGCTGCACGGTGCGAATAAAAATTAGGGTAGATAGTTGAGGTACTCCTCAAGGGGGTGTCACGGAAGAAGCTCTTTGATGCGAACTGTGAGTGGAGGAGGGCGACATCTTTATATTGGCGTGTAGAGATTCGGATTGTTTCTCCCCATCAGGTGCCTTAGCCACGACCAATTCATTGCTGAGCTCTGCAAGTGACTGTCGCTAGAGCAGTAACTTCGAACTGGCGATCTCATCCTTCACAGGACCGTATGTGAAACCACCTGAGCACATGAGAAAGCGTTTTCAGACAAGGGATGTTGAAGGGTTTGAAGAAATAATAGTTAACTATTATTAATTGATTGTAGGCGAAACAGGCTCTTCAAAAAAGATCAACAGAACCGGCAGGGTAGGAATCAGAAAAAGTGATACACAGGAACGGGCTCGAACCTCCATCCTCTTACCAAGAGGCGCTTTTTAGGACAAAAGAACCCGCAAATTTAAATGTTGGTTTTTCGCTATATAAAAACTTTCATTGGTTCAATAATATCTCTCAGGCAAATGTGCAAGCCTTTTCACACTTGATCGGCTTTCAGTTGGGTATTATAGTTCGCCAAAAGATAGTTGAGTGGATGATATGGCCACTGTTCTTTGTACGACAGTTTTACTGTTAATACTGTCCAACTCAATAGCATGTGGGCCATCAATGAAACGTGCAATCAGAGTCATTTAATTTCATTTTTTTGAAATACTGAATTCACGTGAAGGGTTAAAGTTTTTGGAGGAATTACCAATGTTTGGCAGACTGAAAGATGTAAAGGCTGTGATCACAGGGGGTGCTGGAGCCATAGGTATGGCCACTGCCCAGGCGTTTCTAAAAGAAGGGGCACTGGTGTTTGTAACTGACTATGATGCCGAGACTGTAAACCGAGCCATAAAAACCCTTAAGGTTGGGTCAGATTCTGTGTCCGGTTACCCAGCAGATGTAACTTCAAACGATGAAGTTGCCGTCATGATGGGTAAAGCAGCGGACTCAATGAATGGCATCACAGCCCTGATCAATAATGCCGGGATAGTCTCACCAGGCTACCTTGTTGACCAACTATCCACAGATATAGACCGGGTCATCGATGTGAACACAAAGGGGGTGATTATTTGCACGCAGGCGGTTATCCCCTATCTAGAAGGGTCTGAAAACGCGTCGATTACTAGTACTTCTTCACAAGCGGGGAAAAGAGGTTGGGATCAAAATGCCATATACAGTGCTTCAAAGGCCGCTGTAATCGGTTTTAGCCGCTCAATGGCTGTAGAATTGGCCCCTGCTGTCAGAGTAAATTCAATCGCACCCGGCCATATCAAGAACGAGGGCATGGCTTGGGCAGCTTTCGCTAAACGCAAGCAAACAGATCAGACCATCGAGGATTTCAGCGCTGATTTAGCTGCTACGGAAATCCCCCTCAAACGTCTACAATCAGCGTCCGATATCGCAAATGGCTTTGTTTTCCTAACTTCAAAAGAGGCGTCAGAAATCACCGGTGCAGTATTGAATATTGGTGGCGGGGTAGTAATGGATTAACAGAACGGTCCAGCCATTCCATCCCGTATTGTTTTCTATTAAATAGTGACTGTAAGTTCACCGTATAGAGTCATTTTAGTGCCTCGTTTTCCAACTGATATCAGCCCGTGTAGGGAATTAAGTCGACAAAATATCGCCAGAGGCGACCCTGTTGAGGTAGAGCGGCATCTTTATATTGTTTTGTGGTGGTTCGGACTATTTTTTTGAGTTTTCAGAAATGTAATATTGCCCACACAAATATAGTTTCCCGATACGGTTTCCCACTACTCCAAGCAACTGCCTTTCTCAAGTAGTTTTAGAGCGATCCTAATTCTCAATATGGTGTGAGGCGTAAAGCGATTCTTAAACCTCCCTATAAGTGCATATCAACACCTACGCGGGCGCAGCTCCTTGAAACAGCGTGATCCCCATATCCAGATACTTTTTCCGTTCTTCGGGCTTGGTTACCGTGCCCATGGCGAGTCGGATACCTGTACCATCCAATTGAGCCGCCACATTGCGCATACAGTCGTCCACACTTGCCAACGGATACTCCACATGCCCTTCCATGTTGAAGGTAAGATCATTGGGACCAAACGTTACAACGCTCACCCCTGGTTTGGCCAATTTCCGAATATTGGTCACCGCCTCGACCGACTCCACCTGAATGCTCAAGATCGCATAGTCGTTCCACCATGCTGCATACGCCAGCCGATCCATATCTTGGGCCACGCCAAGCATACCTCGGCGTTCCGCTCCACCCCAGCTCCGTCGCCCGATCTGCGGGTAGTAGGTGTAGGCAACGGCATCATCGACCGTCTCCATTTCCATCACTTCAGGTACCAGAACCCCACTGCATCCTAGGTCCAGATATCGCCCGACCAAGTAGGCGTGACGCGTGTGTGGGATGCGCAACTGCACGTCAATTCCCAACTCTTCAGCGGCAGTACAATAGGCTACAAATGAATCTTCGCTAAAGGCTGTATGCTGACCATCGATCCAGATATAGTCGTAGAGGCCCGTTGCCCAAATATCGGCCAACTGACTCTTGGTTGTGTGCAGCGATCCAACCAAAGCAACCAGGACTTCTCCGCCCCGGATGCGCTGTCTGAGTGTTTTCTCATCGGTCATTGTTCTCTCCTGTGTGTCAGCATTATAAGTTGAATAAAATTTCGGAACGCTTAAGGCAGATAATACCATTTTTAATAACACACGGTGTGATTGGAAACCTTGTACTGGTGGGGTGAGATAAATGGGGTACATACGAAGGAATGTCAGGCAACATTCTCTTCAATGCGAACCATGGATGGGGTAGAGCCTCCACGTAGGTTGGTACAGTTTCCGACCAACTACCAACACTCGCTTAGAAATATAAATTAGTGGCCTGCCGTAAGGCAAAACGACAAGTACCAACTAATTCCTACCGTGAAGTGTGTTGTGGCGCTAAAGCGGGACCAGTGACCCAGCCTAATGGATCTGAAACTTGGGGATCATATTACGAAACTTATCACGTCTGCTGTACCATGCGCAGAGCAATCTTGGAGTACCCCACGAATGATAAGCAATTCTGTTAAGAGAAACCCCTTCGGAAATCGCGTTAGCTATAAATGGTGGGTTCTTTTTGCTGTCTCCGTGGGGTTGTTTACTTCAGTATTTGACTACGGTGGCATGAATGTAGCACTTCCTTCGATTGCTCACCACTTCAATACTGATTTGCCAACCACTCAATGGATTGTCATTGGATATGGTTTGACCATCGCCGCACTCCTATTACCTATGGGGCGCCTTTCTGACATCCTGGGAAGAAAAATTATATATTTGGTTGGATTCATAGTATTTACGATAGGAGGATTCCTTGCAGCAATGTCTTTGAACATTGAATTATTGATAGGTGCCAAAATACTTCAAGGTGTTGGTTCGGCAATGACTCAAGGTACCTCAATGGCAATGGTAATATCTGCTTTTGGTGACAGAGATAGAGGAAGAGCCCTTGGCCTAACGATGAGTGTGATTGGGATAGGAGCGGTGGTTGGACCAGCTACAGGAGGATTTTTGGTAGATTATCTTGGTTGGGAGTCGGTTCTGTACACGACTACTTGCTTAGGGGTAGTGTCCTTAATAGCGGCTATGTTTATTTTGGATACTACGCGTAGTGGGGGAGGAAACGGTGCAAATGATCACTTTGACTGGTTAGGTGCGACCTTTTCTGCCGCCACATTGATTTCGCTACTATTGGCAATAACTCTTGGATCGCGTTATGGGTGGGGTTCATTGTCTGTGATTACGGCATTCGGAATTTTTTTTGTATCAGCAGGGTTTTTCATTTGGTGGGAATTGTATGTTGAATCCCCAATGTTGGATCTCAGACTATTTGGGACCAGCCTTTTTGCCACTGGAGTTTTAGCAAGCTGGTTATCGTTTTTAGGAACTCAACCAGTAAGATTTCTTATCCCATTCTATCTTCAATTCGTTCTCGGGTTTAGCCCGTCAGCGATTGGATGGATAATAGTCCCCAGCGCATTCTGTATGGTCATAGCAGGACCAGTGAGTGGTCGGCTTTCTGATAGATACGGCTGGCGCACATTTAATGTGGGTGGAATGCTGGTGGCTGCTATTGGGTTACTAATACTGGTTAATCTCGATGTGAAAGAATCTCTTATGGTAGTTCTAGTGGGAATGGTTGTTCAAACACTTGGTTCAGGAATTTTTTGGCCCTCCAATAATAGTTCTATACTGAGTGTCATTTCTCCTACTAGTTATGGAGTTATATCATCATTTACGAATTTAGTTAGAAATTCTGGAAATGTTGTCGGTATCGCAGTATCCACTGCGATTGTTACAGAGACCATGGGGTCATTGGGACACCCTGCAACTCTTTCCGCGATAAACGAGGCAAGTGACCTATCTATTTTAGGTGCATTCACAACGGGCTTACGAAATACTTTTTGGGTTTGTATTGTATTAACTCTGATGGCCGCTGCAGCTTCCCTCGTCGGAACAGCTAAGAAGAATTAGGTCTTAGCGATGATATACATATTAGGCAAAATGTCGGCAAAATCAGGGTCTAGGCCATCACTTATTCTATTCCAGGAACAAAAAAAGTGATCAAATGAACTCTGGGACAAATAGATTATCCCGGAGTTCAATAAATGATTTGGCAAAGCTCCATTTACAATAGCTATATCAGCCTAAGATTGCGAGGCCTCTTCCTCCATTCTTAAAGCCGCTTGAGACACGGTCTCCATACTCTCCAGAAGGATGCTCGGATTCAATCGGCTTGCGTGATCTAAATAGCCTGCTTTTTCAAGCATAGGTCCAAGTTTTCCACCATTTAGTAAGTCAAGGGTCCATTTAAGAGAATCTGGAAATACTGTCTGGTCAAGATACATTCGCTGGTTTTTTGCCCGTGGGCCGTAATGGTAATGAGGAGCACGCTTGAAACAATCGAAGGTGAGCAACTCAATTTCTTCACCATTTACATCACCTAAAACATGAATCGCAACTCCCTCGTCGTTAGAAAGATGCCGATACTCAACACCGAATCGTATGGGACCTGCTTCGACAACAATATCCCCCCTGTCATGCATAACCGTTTTTCTTCCAGAAACTGAGAGGCTTCTCGCAGCGGCCGATAGTTCATCGATGGAGCTTGACATGTCCATACTCCGCGCATCTTCGGATAATTCTTGGTAACCGGCTCTTTCAATCATTTCTGGAAGACGTTCCGAAAACTTATTCAAAACCCAGTCCAGTGAATCCCCTTCGGTGGTTACATCCAGCATCAAGCGCTCATTCTGGTTTTCGGGACCGTAATGATAGTGAGGTTCGTTATCAAAACAATCAAACCGAAGTAGCTCAACATCCTCTCCTTCTACCTCTCCAAATACACTAATACAGACCCCTTGATCAGAAAGTAAATCTCTGTATTCCAAACTAAATTTTATCCTTCCAATACCTATGATGTTTACCCCAATTTTCTTTTTCATATCCAATCTCCATATCTTTCAACGCTATTTCCCTGATTTATCTTTCTCACTCTCTCCACGTCCACTATTTGCAATTTTCCCAATAAGCTCAAATATATTTTCTAACAAAATGCCATGAGAAATTAGAGGGATATTTATCTTTTCTCTCCATCCGGAACCTGCCAGATACACATATTGAAGGAAACAGGGCAGTTTTAAAAGGGTTTGTAAACAAATGCCCCCTTGTCTCTACTCAATTCAATCAGCTATTGGATATATACCTATCCGTAATCTTCTAATTAACAAGGTATGCCAGCCAGCCATACGGTTCAGACGAACCATGGACAGAGTAGTACGCCTACATAGTATGGTCACAATTTCGTACCGATTAATAACTATAATGCAAATATGACTCAGAACACTGAGAACAGCAAGGCACTTCAGTTGCTATCGACCCCAGGTTGAGTTGCATATATGTCGGATTATTAGCTTTACTTATAAAGTATCCCAAATGATGAACGGTACAATATCAGAGTGAAAATCGAGATACCCCTTCTTTTGACAGCTACCTTAGCCAGGATTTTTCTTGGATTACTATTCTCGTCATTTGTAGCATTTGTGTCCTGGGTAATGCTCTTCCAGGGAAGTAGTGTGGGCCAAGAGGTTTATTATCTGAAACAGAGCATCGTTATCGGTATTCCTGCGGGTTTAACTATTTCCTTGATTTGGTGGAATCCCGAGAGCCCTAAGCATATGATGATAATTGCTCCTCGGCACTCTCATCCCAGTCGCATCGAACTTGATTGAATTCTGTCAAATTTTAAACAGAAAGGAGTCACAAAAGGAGGTACGAATTAGGTGCCGTTTCTCCACTTTTATGACGGCGGCCTAGATTCAGGTTCTCAAGCGCACGTTTTGCGGATTTGACGACATCATCAGGCGTCCGTACAATCGGCGTCCGTACAAATCCGCGCTATCAAGGATTATGGGTTCCTCGGACAAGGATTATGGGTTCCTCCGACCCACCGGATTGATATGGAAATCCACGAATAACGAATCTTAACGATATGGGAGATAACTTGCCAAAAACCATCAACGATTTCACACCCCAGGATTTGGAGTTCCAAATGTTCGTCCTCGACGAACTAGCTGATGAATTTTTGGAGCAAGGAAAAGATGTTCTAAAGCTCACCATTGGAGTGCCCGAGCTGCCAACGCCGAAGCCCGTCTTGGATCGCATCGTTGGTGCCTTAACCGATCCGGACCATGTTCGCCGAGTCTACCCTGAAGGACTTCCGGAACTGCGAGAAGCGATTGTCGACCATTACAACGCCAAATACCGAGCGGATACCTCAATCAACCACGTTATCGTCAACACTGGCACTTCACCGATATTCAGGAACATCTTTCAACTGGTCTCGGGACGGGGACGGGAGATTCTTCTGCCGCGTCCCTACTACGCGCTGTACGTCTACTGCGCAACGCTGGCCAACGCAACCGTCAAATTCTACGACATTGACCCGAATACCATGCGCGTCGACATGGATTCGTTCCGCAGAAATTTTTCACCGGAACGAACATCTTTGGTAGTGGTGAATTCCCCGGGCAACCCTATTGGCAACGTCGTACGGCCCGATGAACTACGTGAAATGTATGAGATAGTCGACCATCAAGCCTATATCCTCAACGATGAAATCTACAACAACTGTGTTTTTGACGACGAATTCCAATCATCGCTGGAACTCCTACCCGAACACAAAGATGTCTCGATCGTGACCAACAGTTTTTCCAAAGGGTTTCGCATGTACACGAAACGGGTGGGGTTTGCTATCTTGCCCCAAGAACTCCAGGTCAACTTGCGGGTAATGCAACAGCACACTCTCTTGTGCACTGACCCTTGCTATCAATACGGCATGATAGCTGCCCTAGAGGATGATGAAAGTCCCGCAGAACTCTCCGACCTTTATCGATCTCGTGGTGAGTATACAACCCGACAGTTGAAGGGTACAGGTTGCGACCCCATCGATGCCGAAGGCGGTTTCTATGCGGTTTTGCAATGTGCTGACTGGAATCGGGAACACGGATTTCCTTCCTCCAAAGAATTGGCACGCGACATCCTCAACCAGGCGCACGTCGCAGTTGTCCCAGGAACCGATTTTGGCATACCACAAGACTTGCGGCTCGCTTTCTGCAACGACCGATACAACGAAGGCATCGACCGTTTAAGGAGCTATTTCTCTTCCGAGCTTTAGCCGAAATTCTACTTTTGTATCCTTCATCAAAGAAGATGGAGCCCTACCACGGATTGAACCCTGTGCCTCCGGTTTAGGAATTGTACTAAGCGTGTTTTAGTAGGGCACTTTGAAGATTAGTTTGTCTTCATTTGTATCCACCTAAAGGAATATTCGTGGGTAGGTTAAATCCCATGATGAATTCAAAGTTTGATTGTCGTTTTCAGGTGTGGCTGGGAAAACAGAACGAAATTCTGGAGGGTTCTTATCTGAGGCTAATTCCGAATTACCTTTCATGAGTAGAGTTTATCTAAACCTATATCTAAGGGCAAAATCTTTTAACATAGCTAAGAGTAGGCAGGTGTAGTCAGAATCAAGGTGCCAATCAACATTCCGTTGAATGTGCATCAACTAGGGTCGAGTGGTATCTCCTCAGTAACAACCTATATATAAGTGATTGAAAAGTCACTCCACGATATTTATTTCATATACTTTTTTCGCACGGAGTATTATTTTCATTGATTCGGGTTGAACATTTTTAAGACCAAGGGTCTTTCCTACTTTTCTGAATTTTGTTGTCTGAGAGTCTAGTGCTTCTAGGGCAGAATGATCCCAAAGGTTCGCTTTACTTGCATCTAGTAAAACATTATTAGTACTGTATCGGTTAGGGTTCAGAATCTCCTTAAACTTTGCTGTAGATGCGAAAAACAAATTGCCCTGAAGTGCGTATATTGGCTCATCAGAGCCGGCTGCTTTGGTATTACTCACCTCAATCTGTCGAGATGATTTCCAAGCGTACACTAGAGATGAGAATATCACCCCTACTAAAACGGCAATGGCAAGATCTTGAACCACAGTGACAGATGTAACTAGTATCACGACCAGGGCGTCTTCCTTAGGAACTCTTAATAAAAGTTTGAGCGATGGCCAAGCAAATGTTCCTATAACAACCATCATCATTATGCCGGTTAGGGCAGCTAGAGGTATCATCTCAATAAGGCCTGAAAGAAATAATATAAAAGATAGCAAGGCTATAGCGGCTGTCAATCCTGACAATCTACCCCTTCCACCCGACTCCATATTGATCATGGATTGACCAATCATTGCACATCCCCCCATGGCCTTAAAAAAACCGCATACCAAGTTAGCAATTCCTTGGCCAAGACACTCTAAATTCGGATTACCTTTTGTGTCAGTAATTTCGTCAATTAAAGTCAAGGTAAGTAAGCTTTCAACAAGGCCTATTCCCGCAAGTGTAAATGCATATGGAATTATGATGAACAAGGTGTCTATGTTCACCGGTATGGCTGGAATGTGGAAAGATGGTAACCCCCCAGAAACGCTGGCCAGGTCTCCGACTGATTTTGTGTCCAAATTCAAGCTGATTGCCAAAACAGACACAATAATTATAGCTGCAAGAGGCGCTGGAATTAATTTCCCTACACTGGGTAATTTTGGCAGCATAACTATCAGAGCCATAGTTAGAAATGTAAGAGCAACCATGATACCCATTTCACTACCTTGGAGCCATCCCCCCGAAAAGAGGACATCTAAAGCGCTGTGTCCTGTTGCTTCCGATGGAAGGGCCCCAATGTTTACATTTTCCTTATTCTTGAATTGTCCCAACTGAGCGAGAAAGATCACTATTGCAAGGCCGTTTACGAACCCCAACATAACAGGATAAGGAACTAATCGAATAAATTTACCGAGGCGCAATACCCCAGCGGAAACTTGGATCAGCCCTGTAAGGATTACCGCCGCAAACAGGTACTCGACTCCATGTGTAACCACCAACGCTACCATCACTACTGCCATGGCACCCGTGGCTCCAGAAATCATGCCACTACGGCCTCCACAAACTGCCGTAACAAAGCCTACAAAAAAAGCCGCGTACAAACCTACCAAAGGTTCTACGTGAGCAACAAATGAAAAGGCTATCGCTTCAGGCACAAGAGCCAGAGCAACCGTCAATCCAGAGAGAATATCATTTCTTGGATTACCTGCGAAGTGATATTTACTTGCGATAGATGAAAGTTTGGATTCGTCGAACAAAAAGTACACGTTTTTTCTAAATTAGACTAAATAATACAAGAAAAACCGGTGATTAGTTACGTATAAACCATGAGTTATTTATTGGGAGCTGCAATATTATTTATTACATTTACAACTACTTTACCACGAGTAGGTAAAGTAGCAAGCTGAGATATCCTATTACCAAAAATTCGTTAATTATTATTTTTATAATAATAATAAAAAACGATTTTAGGAGACTGGTGCCAAAGGAGGGATTCTAGCCACCCCATGCTGTTCCATGTCAGCGAGTACCTTTCCGTGACTGATTGTACATAGAAACTCCGTTTTTCATACCATCTTTGCTGCCTGATTTCCCTGGCCGAATAGTAACATTTCGACTAACACACGGTTTCCAAAAACTCTCTACTAAACGAGAGAAACTGAAACTCACATTCGAAATTTGGAGTATAGGTCCTCCTTCGATTGAAGAATTGACCGTACAGTTCCAGGCGCCACAGTTTCTTATTCCAAAAGAAGCCTTTGAAATAGCTATGGAGATGCCGATTTTGGCAGAATAACTAAAGGAATCTCCGAAATTAGAGGACGTGGATTAATAGAACTAAATTAAAGAGAGCACCCCCCGTAAGAGGGTGCCCTCAGGTCATGAGCTTCAATCAGGAAGATAGCGGCAATTACCAACCCGACGTCCCAGACAAAGTCTGGGCTATTGCTCTTTTTTATTTTGTCATTTTTAACTCAAACCAACAACTTTGCCCTTGATGCGGAAGATAAATGGGGTACGCACGAAGGGGTGTCAGGCAAGATCTTCTTAAATGCAAACGCTGGACAGCGTGGGGGTGCGAAAAAATGGTGCGCAGTAAGGGACTCGAACCTCCACTCTCTTACCGAGAAGCGGATTTTAAGTTCACCTAAGTGTGTCCTTTAAAGCCGTTAAAATTCGAACTTATACACCTTTTTTTTCCTACATTCGCTACTTACGGGATAATTGCTTTTACACGAACTTACTTTGGTTGGGGAAAGTGGCTTCCCAAGGTTTCTTGATCTTTACAGCTATACTAATGGGATACTTATTCATGAAACACTACCCAAAAACACCCACTTTTCTTATCCGTAGTTTAGGGCAGATAACGGCTGCTCTTACGGTGAGTTTCGTCGCTATAAGCTTAGGGGCAGCTTTCGGAATTATGAGCGGTCGTGGTGCCTTATCTGGGATTTTATCCGCTGGGGTAATAGCACTCGTTGCATCGTCGTTAGGAGGCACTAAGGTTCAGTCTTCTGGTCCAACAGCCCCAATGACAGCTGTAACCATTGTTCTACTAGCTTCAATTAGCGATGGCTTGCTCGATTCTCACCCGGAAGTAAATCCTACGAAATTTGTAAATGGGGTATTTTTAATCACTGGAATTATTTTGATTGCGGCGGCGACCCTCCGCCTAGGAAAATTCATACGACTGGTTCCTTCGGTGGTTGTTAGTGGTTTCATGAATGGAATTGCTATTCTTATTTGGCTAAACGAATTTAAATCTCTTTTGGGAATTGGCGGTAAGGCAGCTTATGAGGGTGGTTGGTATATAAATGGATCCATCGCTTTGGCCACGTTCGCTATAGCCTCGTTACCTTTTTTAGCCAAACTACTCAGATTTAGAATAAACATGTTCTTACCGGCGAGTTTAGTCGCTATTATTTTAATAACTGCGGTCTCTGTCATTTTGGATCTAAATGTTGAGCGGGTAATATTAGGTGATTCTTTAAAATCTATTCCTGAGTTGCAGAACATCTTCACAAGTAACCTTCCGACCGAATGGTCTATTCCACTATTGCTTATAGCGCTTCCTTTCGCATTTCAATTCGCTTTGCTAGCCTATTTGGATTCTCTACTAACGTCTTTGGTCATAGACAAAAAAATTAAAGAGGTCCATGGCGTTGCACATAAGACAAAGGTTAACAAAGAATTGACCGCACAAGGCATAGCGAATGCTTCAATTTCATTCTTTGGAGGAATTCCGGGGGCACAGGCGACCATAAGGTCAGTTTTGATAATCAACGAAGGAGGAACTACAAGAATCGCTGGAATAATGGTGGGGATATTTGTCCTTGTTGAAATGGTAGTGTTCCAGGATTTAGTCTCCTATATACCTCTAGCTGTGTTTTCAGGGGTACTTGCTAAGGTAGGCTGTGACGTTTTTGATTGGCTTCCAATCAAAAACTTTTATCAAACGCTCCGCAAATATTTTCTGCATAAGCAGCAGATCGGCACTAGTTCAGCAGGAATCATTTTCATTACGGGTACAACTCTAGTGACAGTTTTTGTAAACTTAAGTGTCGCTGTTATCGTATTTACGATATTGTTTTATATAGGCTGGAAATGGTTTCATATCCGAGTATGAAGCAAAGCAGTTAAGAATCCTGATTCGTGAGGCTGAAGGAGTATTTAAACAGGCTTTTTCATAGCAAGTGTCACTGAGATAAAGAGAGGCGAGATTGTCGGCCTCAAATGGAAATATATAAATTTCGAAAAAATACCTCTCCGTTAAAAGATCCCTAGTCTTTATACCTCGGGAAAGATATTTAATCAAAGCCCCCAAAACCGTAAGTGGAGTCAGATCGATAGATCTTTCGAGGTCTGTAATCAAGCAATTGAAGGAAATCAAAGCAGTCCAAGCAGAAAATCAGATGGTTATTATGGGTAACTGTCGGATTTTCATGGGCGAATAGCAACATTTTGACCAACACACGGGGTGATTGGAATTCGTACTGTTAGGGGTAGATAAATGGGGTACGCCCGAAGGGGTGTCATACAAAATATTCTTAAATGCAAACCCTGGACAGGGTGAGGGTAAGAAAAAGTGGTGCTCAGGAAAGAGATTCTAAGTTCACCTCAGCGGGTTCTTTATGATTCGCTAAAGCTCGCGTTTACACACCATTTCCTTTCTAAATCAACAAATTAGAAGATAGGCGGCCTCATACGAACTTCATTGAACTGTGGCGCATATCAAACAAAAAGAAACCTAGATTTGGAACATTACTCCGTGACAAAGATTTAAATCAGACGTCCAGTTCCCTCACGGGCATAATATCGCATTTGGCCCAGCTTAAAGCTGGGCTCAGAAAATCGTACAATTTGTCTATATCGTCGGTATCCACCACATAGACAGTGCGATGCTGAGGTCTACCACCGAGGGCGGACACAAGTTTCACTCCTGCTTTTTCTGCCCCAGCTGCAGTCATTCTTTTTTCAGGAGAATTGGTTACAAGGGGGCAACTTTCTGCGGTATGGTCGACCGTTACATGGAATAGCATATTTTTTCTCCAATTTATTTATAAATGACTTATATCACCTTCAGGAACCAATTTCTATATATAAGTCAGGCCAACACTTGCATATCGTATCGAGACTTCATAGGCCGCCCATTTTTAAAACGATCCGCGCCCAGAGAAGATACATCAATAGACTTTGATGTTTGGCCAAGAATTATGTCGCCCATCGCCTGCCCTATCATTGGTGAAAGCTTAAAACCATGGCCACTAAAACCAACAGCCACATACAATCCTTTAATCCCATCAACCTTACTCAAAATAGGATGCCAATCAGGTGTTACGGTAAAAAGGCCGGACCAGCCCCCGACAAAAGTTGCATCTAGTACACCAGGAATCCTCTTCGCTAGGTTTGATTGAGTCTTAATCAGCATCTCTGTATCAACTGACTGGTTATATTCACCAGGGCCGACTACTTCATCTTCTCCAACTCCTACCATAATGACATTTCCAATGTCGGGCCGAGCTGAGAAACCTAAAACTACATCACCAATAATTGGTGTCTTAGCAACCACACTATCTCCTCTGTCAAGCAAAAACACTTGATGCCTAACGGTCTTGAGTCCAAAATCCAATCCAAGCTCATTTAGCAATGGTCCGGACCAAGGCCCCGCCGCTATTACGACTTTATCCGAATACACTTCCCCCGTTGAAGTCGTAACCCCCACGACCCTGCCATGATCTATCTTTATAGCGGTTACTTCATTTCCGATATCTATTTCGCAACCTAATTTCTTAGATTGATTGGCATAACCGACTGTGACACTGTATGGGTCAGCAAACCCAGATAAAGGCTCCCAACAATATGCTTCTCCTTCATCCGGATATGCGTTGAGACCCATATCCTGTACGAATTTGAAATCCACTTCATCGGCATCTATGCCTAATTGTTGTTGCATTTTCAAATTCTCCAACATCGGCTTACGGCAATGTTCTGGTACTGCAAGCAAATACCCTGTCTTTGTGAAACCAGAAGAAGCACCGGTAATTTCCTCAAAATTACGGAACACTTTTAGGCTTTCCCATGCCATGAGGGCCGTCTCAGGGTTAGAGTAGTGCATCCTTAATATAGCTTGAGATCTGGAAGTAGAACCTGATCCAAGAACATTCTTCTCAAGCAACAGGCTACGATTCATGCCTCTATCAGCAAGATTGTGTTGAATCGAGCACCCCATCACACCACCACCCACGATAACCACATCGTAAGAATTAGTCACACTGTTCTCCTTTTACTCCCTCGACTTTGGATTCCATGTGCAGACTCTGTACGTTGTTAATAGCTTAGTATGCAAATTAAAAAGACCTACTTCTCGCCGAGATAAGGAATGGTACCTATAACAGGGCTCAAACCTGTACCTCCGTTGTAGGAATTGTACCAAGGGTGTTTTAGTAGAGCACTTTGAAGATTAAATTGTCTTCATTTGTATTCAGTTCAATGGCTAATCTTCGGTTAATTTTCACTAATGTTATTAGCCATTATCTTTACATCCTCAAGAATTTATGAGTTCCCTTGAAAGGTAAGTTCGTATACCTGCAAACCTATACCATCCCAATATTGCAAAAATTACCTTTGGCAAATTAATGGCTGTGTTCAGCCGTTCTTTCAGGAGACTTTAAATTTGTGAAAGCTATTACGACTGCTGAAAATATCATTAATGAAGCTACATAGTAGAAAACGGAATCCATTGAATAGGTGTCGTATAGATACCCAGCAATTATTGGGGAAATAGCGCTTAGTCCAAATCTAGCAAATGAGAGCGCGCCTAATGTTGTGGTCGCAACTCCACTTCCAACGATATCAAGTGCAGACGCTGTTAGTATCGGCTGGTCACTGTAGAAGAAAGCTCCCAGTAATATAAGACTATGTCCCTATCTGCAGCGGGTCAGCGATGCCCTGCAGTGTCCGAATAATAGACATCACCGTTAGCATGCTCGTACGAGAGTTTTCAGTAGGGATATTCTCTACTTCTATATGTAACCTACCGAACTCACCTTCCACTACTATGTCATGACAATTTCTGTCCAACCCAGGAACAGCTATTATGCGAATTTGAGTCCTATCGGGTCCAATTCCTGCAAAGCTAACAGCAGCTGAAACATTAACGTTGGCTGGGAATCCAACGCACGCCTCTCTTGCCGTGCCCGAGAAAATTTCCTGTTCTTCAGTCAATCGCAAAGCTGATATACCTCTCTCCATCAGGTAAGGAGAACCCTCTAATGCCTCCAGAGGTTTTCGTGTGGTCATTATCACACTGTCTATTCTTCCCATCGATGCGGACTTGATACCGTCCAACCCGGCTATTGCTCCCGAAGGGGCATAAATTTTGCAACATCGCTCTCTAGCCATGTCCAATATCTCTGGATGTGCTATTAAGGCTCCAACGCTTATAGCCATAAGGTCCTTACCCGATTGAAAAGTCGCATAGGCAAGTTCAGGTATAACACCGCCGCCAGCAGCTTCGACAATAAGGTCTGATTTGGCTATTAGTTCAGTCTGTGAACAGTATTCAGGAGGATCATTGAGAGTAGCGAGAAAGGCACGGGCAGATTCCTCTGTCCTGCTAGCGATGCCCGTTATGGGGAGTGTAAGAGATCCGGCCTCCGAAGCTTTGAGAAGTGCCTGACCTATCGCCCCACATCCTACAATTCCAATTGTCGTCATTGATCTGGATTCTCCTCTTTCAAGTGTTTGAGTATCACGCGTTCCACAGTAGCAGGTATCCTCCAGATATGTTTCTTCAACCAAAGGACCCACAAAGACTATGGTAGGGGTGCGGAAAAGTGGTGCCCAGGAAGGGACTCGAACCCCCACTCTCTTACCGAGAAGCGGATTTTAAGTTCACTGCTGTCGGGTCTCAAGGGTTCATCACAGTACTTATATGTACAGGAACTGGTCACAAATCAACCTTTTAAAAGTATTTAGGGTTTGTGCGAACTGCCCTGAACTTACGCGAACCGCAGACATAAAGGACCCACCAAAGGTCTCACAAAACGCACGATGGAATCTTAATTTCAAGGGGTGTCAGGCAAAATTCTCACTGACGCGACCCGAGGACGGGGGAGTGTCTCTATATAGGTTGGTTACAGCATCCGACCAATGAATAGGTATAATGCGAATATGAGGATTTACACCAGAATCGTGCTATTGATTTTGTCAGCATTTATGCTGCCTGTAATAGCTTGTGGAGGGGGAACTCAACCATCTCCGGATATAGACACCACGGTTGAAGCCAGGGTTCAGACAGAGCTTGTAACTGAGGCAACTATAGAGGCCCGTGTGAAGGATGAACTGGTAAAGGCAATGCCAACAGCCACTGTTACCCCGATGCCTACGGTGACGGCTTCAACACCAAAACAGCATCTACAGCAACACCGAACTTCATGACGCCGGCACAGAGACATCACAGCCAAGGTCTGAGCCTCTATGACAGTGGTGAATACCAGAAAGCTATAGAGGAATTTTCCCAAACTATAGAACTGGACCCACAGTACCCTGAGGCCTATTACATCAGAGGTCATTCATATGCCAATATGGGGCAAGATGAGAAAGCAATTGAGGATTATGACAGGGCTATAGAACTGGACCCACAGTACCCCTTGGCTTACAACAACAGAGGTAGTTCATACCGCAAACTGGGGCAATATGAGAGAGCAATTGAGGATTATGACAGGGCTATAGAACTGGACCCACAGTACCCTTGGACCTACGACAGCAGAGGTAGTTCATACCGTAAACTGGGGCAATATGAGAGAGCAATTGAGGACTATGACAGGGCTATAGAACTGGAGCCACAGTACCCTTGGACCTACGACAACAGAGGTCTTTCATACGCCAATCTGGGGCAATACGAGAGAGCAATTGAGGACTTTGACAAAGCTATAGAACTGGACCCCCAGCTCGATTTGGCCTACGCCAACAGGGGTGTTTCATATGACGAACTGGGGCAATATGAGAGGGCAAT
>Ga0209501_10000454_pt1 | contig 49504 bp, 36 predicted proteins | sample ArcticOcean_MG_C_4_FD_187434 | JGI IMG/M metagenome (GOLD analysis project Ga0209501, IMG submission 187434) | Marine microbial communities from western Arctic Ocean - ArcticOcean_MG_CB4_134 (SPAdes) (version 2) | ecosystem: Environmental > Aquatic > Marine > Oceanic | place: Arctic Ocean...
CAGCCAAGGTCTACGGAATGGTCGGAAAGGGACGACTTGAACAAGGGTTTGACGGCGACCTTGCTTTGGTCGACATGGAGAACAGTCGCACGATTTCTGATAGCGACACTTGGACTACCGTCGGATGGACTCCTCTTGCCGGCATGGAATTGACCGGATTTGCAAAGATGACTGTTGTCGGTGGGATTCCAGTGCATGGGCGGACTACCGGCGCAAGTCTGCGCGGTGAGCCTTTGTGCCAGCCTAGTGGGGCTGGTAAAGTCCTCAAATTCATTTGAGTGAATTGGGCTGGTCGCACCCTCAAGTTCGCTTGAGCGAATGGTGTTGGTATCTCCCTCAAGTTCTCTTGAGCCGGGCCAACAATCATTTTCCCGCTCCCTCTTGGCTTCACACATGGAAGACCTATGGAATGACAAACAGAGCCTCGCCGGCGCGGTTCTGATGCTGACAAGCGCGACGATTGCAATACTCACCTATCTCGGCAAGGTGGATGCTGGAGCGATGGCATTGGCGCTCGCTGCGGGAATGCTCGGTGCGCTGCTCCTCTTACTGAGCACGCGGGTCACTGGCGACGGCTCTGAGAACATCGAGGGACTCGACGAAGTCTTCGACGCAATTGCAGCCATCAAAGAGATCCGCGACACGATGGTCGAAGACGAAGACTCTGATGATGAATCCTAATCTCTTGAATCATCTTCTGCTGGCTCGTCGCTTGGCTCAGCTGGGTCGCTCTCTCCGCTGCTGCCTTCAGTCTCTTCACCATCTGAGGCAACTACATCATCTTCGTAGTAGTAATTGTTGTAATAGTTGGTCGGCTGTACCATCTCGGGAAGCTGGACAGAGTCAGTTAGTGCCATTGTGCTGTAGTTGGTTACGGTAACTCCCTCACTTGAGAAGGCGTAGACAAAGTCACCCATGAAGATGGAGCGCCGGATGTTCGGGTTGCCGTTGTAGTAGTACTCTCGGACACCAGAATCACCGTTGTAGAATTGGGAGTGGTCAATGGTTCCGTGGATGCTCAGCGTCTCATTCTCGACATCAACATCGAGTAGCACTAGTTGCGAGACATATTCGTAGCCGTAGTAGGAGTAAGTCCTGCCATCGATTACCACTGTGTCGTAGGTGTATCGGTAGGTCGAAAGGGGTACTGCGAGCAGTTCTGCGGGTGCCCAATAGGTGAACGCCTTGTGCTCGTACGAAGCCTCTGAATAGGCCCAATTCCACCCAAAACCGTCATCTCCTCCTTCGTCCACTGGGGAGAGTTGCTGTGTTGCCGCCAAGTTAGGGTTAGCGAAGTCGGATACATCGAACATCGAAATCTGGGTGTTGCCCCAGTCGAGTCCGAGGCCATCCTCGCCACCGGCCATTCCGATGGTCAGCAGGTGGTCGTCACCGAGTGGGTGAATGTAAGTCGAGACTCCGGGAACTTCCAACTCGCCGATTATTTGCGGGTCTGTCGGGTCCGAAAGGTCGATTGTCCAGAGTGGGTCGACATTTCGGAAGGTGACAAGATATCCCTTCTCGCCAATAAATCGGCTCGACCAGATGGTCTCTCCGGGCGCGATATCGCCGATGTGACCGATGGTCAGCAAGTCGTCGCCGCCCTGCTCATCGACTGCAAGAACATAGACATCGTTTGTCGGTCCAGTCCACTCTTCGCCATCTTCAAGCCACCAGCGGCCCCAGACATCTTGAGTCGTTGCGACACGGATTGTATCGTTGTACTCGGATAGTGAGAACTGGTCGTTGACCGTACCTGTAACACGGCCTGAGCCGATGTAAGTGGTCATTCCGACCTCACTGATATCGAAGGCGTGAATGTTGGTAGCCTCTTCAAATTCGGTGTTTCTCCAGTACCACCACCAGTCGTTTGCAGGCTCTGCGAGGACTAACATGTCCTGGCTTGCATAGACCTCGACCCAACTCGAAGAGATGTGGTCGAGTTCGTATTCGATTCCTTCACCAAACAACTCGAGCGTCATGATGGTGGTGAAGCCGCGACCGACAGAGTCGGTCGCCGCTGCGAACTCTTCGCAAGTTGCACTTACAGTCGACAATTCTGTTACTGTTCCGTCAGCCAACCGCTCGTGCATTCGTGGAGTGAAGTCAGCCAAAGTCAAGCCAGCGATTATTTCTAGGTTAGTTTCGATGGTAGAATTGATGCTTTGATTCCAGATATCCTGCCTTTCTGGGTCATCATAGTCGATTCGGTAGTAGTTATCAGGCAGAACAGGATAGGTTGACAATCCATAAATCTCAGCGTATGAGTGTGAGACAGCACGAAGGCTGTTTCCGACCAATCGGGAAGTCTGGTAGGAACCGTCGAGGTAGAGCTCGCGAGTAATTTCGGGAGCCGAACGGTTGCTGACATCGATTACCGTGAATTTCACCATGTTTGTGTAACGGTAGTACGGGTAGTAGGACATCTCCATATCTGCGGACATTCCACTGGCATCCCCGCCGCCACCACTTGAATCACCATCGACAAGCATCGCTTGCCTGATTGGGTCATCGACTTCCAAGTTCCAATAACTGACATAGGAGATGATTACGAGTTGGTCGCCGGCGAGAAGCATCTGCATCGGGTTGCCTTCGAGAGAGATGTTGGACTCAAGGGTCACATTGCCGAATTCTGGCACGCCGAGAATAACGAGTTGTCCATTGTTGATCATGTAGATGTGGTAGCCATCGGTCTTGATGAAATCCGCCTCATCGACCCCTTCCTCCTGGTTGTTGGTCTCCGAATACTGACCTTCACGGTCACCCGTTCCAGAACTGCTTGGTGGTGCTGAACTGTCGGAGCCTACCGAGGTTTCTGCCCCTCCAGCTTCATTCGATGACTGATCTGCAACTGCGCCGCCGTCCATCTCCATCACCATGTCATCTACCATGCCGCCGCGCCAGCCGTAGGAATACCAATGCCAGTATGAGGCTTGGTCGAGGGATACGAGCATCTCTTCTGCGAGAGAGTTTCGTAGGTCCTCTTCGAGTTCGCCACAGTTGTCGTAGGTGTCTAACGCCGGTGATGAACGGGCCCTATATCCAAGGTCCAATTCGGGCGCTATCCAATCCATTACTGGGTGATTTTCTTCATCTTCAGCCCATTCTTTCACCCCGCCGAGGCAGCCTGCAAGCAGCATCGAGGCGAGAACAAAAAGCACCATCGTCGGTCTTCGTGTCATGGTTGTGCGACTGTTGTTACTACATTAAGCGAGTTGGTTCACCGTTTTTACGTTCTCTTGATACAAATTAGGCTAAGGCAGATTCACGAACGACACTAAGTTGCCCTACGCCATTCTCAGAGAGGCTCCATGTTGCCTTCCGGCCACGGCCATCCTTGGCGATAAATTCGCGCTCAGTTAGTTGTCCTAGGTGGTAGGCCATCAGTTGGCGAGACGCCTCCAACTTAACTCCGAGTTCAGTGGTGGTGATACCGAGTGTTCCCGAATCTGAAAGAATCTCGAGTATTGCCCTCTGCATTCCAGTGACTGGGTGTTGAAGTTCATGCAATCTCTTCGGGTCGACACCGCTCACGGCGTAGCGGCGGCGGCGGCCATCCTGCCAAGAAATCGCTTCACCGACCTTCTCTAATTGGTGGAGGTGGTGGGCTGTCACCCCGTTTGCAAGGCCAAGCGCATCGCGCAGTGCTGAGAAGTGGATTCCCGGGTGCGCCTCGACATATCCGAGGATTCGGCCGCGGGTTTGGACATCGCCCTCCTTGCTGTGCAACTTCGCCAAAAGTGGGCCAGCCAATGCCAATAATAGGCCAGTTTTCACCCCTTCACTTAGTAAGACCCCAACCCCTAAACTGCCGACCAGTCCAACGGTCATGAGTGCCAAGAGAAGTGCTGCGAAGATTCCGGTCAAACCTAACGCCAGACCTGCCTCGTCACCGTCACCTCCGGTATCTTCCGCCCGGGCAGGTGCCGCAGCGAACTCTTCGCCACCGCCCGATTCTCCAGAATCATCTTCGTCGGCGGTAGCGCCATCCATCGCCATGTCTGCGGTGGCGTCATCGTTTGATGCAATTTCATCAGTCGGTGAAAGATAATCAAAGATGAGCGCGGCATTGAGAATGGTCACGACAAGGCCGAGCAGAGTTAGCAACGCGAGGCCGCGATACGCTGTCATCCGGTCCATGTCGTCTCCCGAGAACGGGATGGCGAACATAACCGGGTTGGTTCAACGATTTGACGATGAAGATAGCGAGTTGCCGGCGTTTAGTTGAAGAACGGCAGCCGATTATGGTAGGTTGGGGCGACCATGGCGAAGAAGAAGGCTCAGTCGGACGGCGGCTCAAAAGGCGGCTCAAAAGGCGGCTCGAAGGTTGGCTCAAAGGCTGGCTCCACAAAGGGCTCGAAAGGCGGCTCGAAAGGCGGTGGCCCGAGGCTTGACGACGACAAGTTGCAGAGACGGTTGCGCGCTTCGGCGAAGACTGTGGTGAGAAATTGCATGCAGATTCGGCCTTACGAAAATGTGCTGGTGCTGACCGACCCCGCCACCAAAAAAATTGGCCAGGCGTTGTACGAGGCTGCCTCACTGGTCTCCGAAAGGGTCCTGATGTTGATGATGCCCTCCACCCGCCAACATGGTGACGAACCTTCAGGCGCGGTCGCCGAACTGATGCGAAAGCAGCAGATTGTGCTCGCTCCTACCAGATATTCGCTGACTCATACGCGCGCCACGCGCGTCGCTCGAAATGAGGGGGCGCGCATCGCGACGATGCCTGGAATCACATTGGATGTGTTCACGGAGGGAGGCATGACTGCCGATTTTGATGCGCTGAAAGAATCGATTACAGAGGTTGGAGCCCGCCTCAAACGGCGCCGCTCAATCCGCGTCACTTCCGAAGCAGGAACTGATGTTGAATTTGAAGTTGAACCCAGACGATGGAAATTAGAAGACAATGGAATCTGCAATCGACCCGGGCAGGTCACAAACCTGCCAGCGGGCAAAGTGTTCACCATGCCGAGTCAGGGCAAAATGAACGGCAGAATCGTAATCGATGGATCTTGGGACTCCAATCTACTAGAGGAACCCCTAACCCTCCACATCGAGGAAGGGCTCGTCAAGAAAGTCGAAGGTGGGGAGATGGCAGAGTTGGTGCGTGAGAGTTACGAAGAGGCGGCTCTACGGTTGAAACCGAAGGACCAAGGCGCTGTTTGGACTGTCGCAGAATTTGGTTTCGGGATGAATCCCAAGGCCCGACTGACCGGAAATGTGCTCGAAGACGAGAAAGTTTTGGGCACTTGCTACTTCGCAATCGGTGACAATTCCACACTCGGGGGGTCCGCCCATGTCGGCATCCAAGTTACCGGTGTTCTGAGAGAACCGACCGTCCACCTTGACGAAATGTTGCTACTTGATGGCGGTGACCTTGCCGACTGACCATCGCTCGCTGGCGCAGCAGGTTGCTAGGCAACCTTTGCACCCTAGTACTTCCCTCGCTTCGCTCAGTCCAGCGACTAGGACGCAGCGAGCGATTCGATTTTGCTAGTAGCGAGAAATTTGCTTCCAAGGCTCTACGACGGGAACGCTACGCGGAAGTGAACGGCTCAAAGTGCTGAACTGCAAACCGGACAATGCACCCACGCGTGTTCGACTCCGATGCCGCAGCGACCGCAATTCTTGCCGCTTTGGACTACGTGATGCACAAATCCTGCCGGTGGCGCTACTCTAGCCGCTCCAACTCCCCCTCCGACTTCCTTTTGCGCACCAACAGGACCTACACCATCGATGAGATGAGCGACCGAATCCATAGCAGTTGGAGGCTTCTTTTCCAAAGCGGGCGGCTCCGGCTGACCGCTTTGGACTACTGGTTGTCGCTTCGGAGTAACTGGTGGACCTGCTGATTCAAACGCCGAAGCGAGCGGGTCAGATTGAGGTTCGACCGCTGGTTCAGGAGTCACCTTTGGAGCTGGAGAAGGCTTTGCCACTGGTACTGGCTGGGGTGCCGGAGCTGGCTTGGCCACTGGTACTGGCTGGGGTGCCGGAGCTGGCTTGGCCACTGGTGCAGGAGTGGGCTCCGGAGTCATAGCTGAAGGACGAGGCTCGGTCACTGGTGCTGGCGCAGGGGCCGGAGCGGGCCTGGCCACTGGACCTGGTTCGGCTACTGGAGCGGGTTTGGTCACAGGTGCAGCCAAAGGGGCCGGAGCCGGAGTAGGATCGGGCTTCACTTCGGGGAATGGCTCCCCTTCGGGCTCACTCTCAACCCGTTGGGGAGAGAGACCGGCCGCCATCACATGAGATGGACCCGCTGGCGCAGGCGCAGGCGCAGGCGCAGGCGCAGGCGCTGGAGCAGGTGCTGTTGCAGGACTTGGCGCTGGAGCTGGTGCAGTTACAGGCTCATGCGCGGGCGCTGGCGCAGGTGCTGTCGCGGGCGCGGGCGCTGGAGCGGTTGGCTGGGGCGATGTGGCTGGAGGCTGGGCCTCCGGCTGAGTTGGCGGAGGTGGTGCCACGGTAGGTGAGCCGAGAACTGTGAGCGGGCTGATTGAGCCACCTTTTGCCTCCTCGATCGCCTTGGAGAGTTCGACCGAAAGGGTGAGCAGTTGTGTCTTCGATGCAGCCGGGTTAGCCACCCACGAACTGAAAGTCGCGAGGTAGTGGTCGAGCAGTGGAAGTCCGCCGATTAGATGAGAGATACCGAACATCCGCATTAATGTAAAAACATCATTCAAGGTGTCGAGTGCAGCGATTTCATGCTCTGGAAGATTGGGTTGAGTGCCGGGTTCACCAAGCGAATCCTCCTGTCCCAAGTACCTTCGAAGTGGGTCTGTAAGCGAGATTAATCCGAACTGCCCTGTCAGTAGATAGTAGATTTCGCCCCCTTCGCAACCGAGCCGTTCCGCCGCCGCCTCAAAATCAAATTCTTCTTGCAACACAAGGTCGATTGTCAACGAGAAGAACGCCCCCATGCCGTTCAATGGGTCGGTCTGACTGAGTTGTATCACGAAGTCGGAACTTGAGGTTACACCAAAGTAGGCTGCTGCCTCGTCAACCTCGATTCCCTCGGGCATACTCGCCCCTTCGAGTTCAACTCCATCCTCACTCATTCAGGAAACCTCGTTGCCGTGACCTTCTCAAGACTGCTTCTTGGCAACCTGTGCGACAGTCCACCCGTCATCAAGCCTCCGCCGACTCGCGGTTGATGACGAGGTCATCAAGAGTTGCGCGCATCATCCAAAATCCAACGAGATTGCTTTGCAGACCATCCTTCGGTCTGAAGAGTTCGAAGCAATGACCTATCTTCGCCACCGGCATCAATCGCCTGCTTTATCTCGCCGATAGAGCGAGTGTAATTTGCTGAATCTGCGCCGGTGAATAGGTCCTCCCAATTACTTGGTGCGGCCTTTTTCGCCTTACTTTTACGCGTCTCCCTCTTAGGAGGTTCTTCGACCGCCTTCGTCTTGCGAACTTTTCGAGCTGGATGGTCATCCTCTTCTGGTGCTTTTGCGACTTTTCGTCGAGCGACCTTCGCTGCACCTTGATTACTTTGGCCGCCACCACTTGGGCCACCGCCACCGCGACTTGGTGGGCCTCCTCGACCACCCGGACCGCTTGGACCACTTGGGCCTGCGCCGCCTCCGCGACTTGGTGGGCCTCCTCGACCGCCGGGACCGCTTGGACCACTTGGGCCTGCGCCGCCTCCGCGACTTGGTGGGCCTCCTCGACCGCCGGGACCTCCCGACTTGGCAGCAGGTGCCATTCGGCCTGCCCCTTGAGAGGGGTCTTGAGATTGGTCTAATCCGCCGCCGAAATCTTGTACAGAACCGGGGACACCCCATGCAGAACTGCCTTTGCGTGTTTGAGTCGGGCCATCATCGAAGAAGTCGTCATCAAGGTCATCCTCGTCCCATTCGTCTCCACCGCGTAAGAAACGGACCGCGACCAGCGTGAGAATGAGCATCAATAGTAGGGCACCACCGATGCCGCCAATCATCAGATAATTCGGACCTACTTGTTCTCCCACGCCATACCAGGTGAGATACCAACTACAATCATGGTAGGTGGTCGGAATTTCAGATGCGTCACCGTTCCATGTTGCAGGGTCGTAGATTGACATGGCGAGTGAGCAGTCGTCTGTTGCACCACCGCCTCCAGTGGTTGCTGCTGGACAGCCGACTCCAGCCGCGCCATCACTGACACCGGCATCTGTTGGACATTCGTCGGCTTCAAAGCCATCTCTGTCATCACCAAACCCGTCATCGTCGGTATCCCGCCATTGAGTAAGTTCGTCGGGGAACGCGTCCGCTAAGCCGTTTGGATGAGCCAGCCATGAGCCATCTGGATTACTATAGCCGTCACCATCGTCGTCAGGGCAGCCCAATCTATCCTCTGTCGAGTTTCCAAACTCAGGAACACAATCATCTGCGTTGACACCGGACGAGTTGTCACCATACCCATCGTTGTCCCAATCGGTCCATTGAGATGGTTCGGCTGGGAATAGATCTACATCGTCAGTGTAACCGTCGCCATCACTATCCATATCGCTGCGTGGACAACCCACATTGTCGACGACTGCGCCAACAGCGGTTCCGGGACAGTCGTCGAGTGCGTTTGACACTCCATCTTCATCTTCGTCTAGTTGTTCTGGCGCACATCCAACCGGGTTGATTGCTAAGCCAGCAGGTGTATCTGGACATTCATCATCGATGTCGACCACACCGTCTTGGTCGCTGTCAATAGTGAGCTGCTCTTCGCTGCATCCAACTTCGTCGACCGTAGCACCGGTGGTTGTGTTAGCACATCTGTCGAGAGCATTTGCAACTCCGTCATCATCGAAATCTTTCTGATTTTCAGAACATCCAAGCCATGCGCCAGAGGTATCGACCGTCTCACCCATTGTGGTATTTGCGCAGACATCGAAGTCGTCGATGATTCCATCACCATCCTGGTCCTCGTCTGGTAGTGGGCAACCTCGCCCACCCTCGCCGTTTAGGTAACCAAACTGATTCGGGCATTGGTCGCCGTTCAATTTCTCCGAGAAATCACCAAACCCATCACCATCGCTGTCACGCCACTGTTCTGAGTTGGTTGCGTTAGAATCTGAGTCACCATCAGGGTGAGCCGATGAACTCGAATCGGCGTTTGAATAGCCATCGCCATCGGTGTCGGGACAACCGGTTCTGTCGTAACTAGAATTACCCCAATCGACTGGACAAGCGTCAGGAGTCGTGGCATCAGCATCCTGATTGTCACCAAACCCATCTAAATCGCTGTCATTCCACTGAGTGACATCTGTTGGGAATGCATCCTGCTTCCAAGCACCAAAAGTGCTGTTGTCACCATATCCATCGCCGTCCAAATCGTGCCACTGATCACTACAGTTGGATAGGTTAGAGCACGGCTCACCAGTATTGCCTCCACCGGGCCAATTGTCAGCGCAGCCATTGTGGCCGTTGCTTGAAATCCCATGACATTGAGACCGATTGTAAAGCCAATCTGAATCGGTTGGACCGATTGCAAGATGTGGGTCAGACCACCCATCACCATCCGAGTCTGGGCAGCCACCGCGATCGTTGGCGGAAAAGCCCTGTTCCCCTGGACACTGGTCACCATCCCAGTCGGTGTCGTAATAGTCGTAGATTCCGTCACCCTCAGAGCCATCACCATCATTCGTGTTAGGAATGTCATCCCGCCCAAAGTCGCGGCCGTGTTGCGCTTGCAGGGTCAGATTTGCTATGGAAAAGTCAGATTGGTCACCCCAACCGTCATCATCATCATCCACCCACTGATTCCCATTGAGTGGGTAATAGTCGAAGCTACCACCGCAGCAATCTGGTCCGTGGTTATCCATCCGATAATCACCGTCTGAATCCTGTGATTGGTACCAATTGAGTGGGTCGGTATCAGCGGAGCCGGGTGCAGTCGTCTCATCCCCACTGCTCCAGCCGTCACCATCCGGATCGGGACATCCGGTTCTGTCGATGTATGAGTGGCCGCTTCTGTCGAAGCAGGCATCGGGCCCATTCGCCCACCCGTCACCATCGTAGTCAGCGCAGCCGAAATAACCCCACCTGCTCGTTCCCGAGGTGGTAGCGCACACATCCGGCACAGGTCCATCCGAGTTGTCGCCATATCCGTCGCCATCACCGTCGTTCCACTGCCCTCCGACCATCGGCACATCGTCCCAAGGTACTGGCACGAAATCGCGGTCCCAATCTTCGTAGATTCGGAAACTGTTCATTCTGTGAAGTAAGCCATCGCTCTCAACCAATGCAAAGCGGACGACGCCTTCGGAATCGACCTCCATGTCTGCGAAGAGAAGGTCGGAGGTCGATGTCGATTTGAAGGTCCAAACATCTCTTGTGGAAGCGCCTTCCAAGATTGAGATTGTTGTGATGTTGTTGCTGCCACCATCATGCAGGATCCAAGCGGTTCCGTCCGAACCTGTGGCAGCACTTTCGACTGCAGCGCCGGCAAGGCCGGTGATGCTGGTGCAGGAATTGCTGCTGTCGCACAACTGAGAACCCCCTGTTGAGTCTGTAAATAGTGCCGTTCCAGTAGATGGATTGACGATCAGCGCCTCAGCAGAAGTAACGGACTCCGAGCCTGATGCTAGCGAGTTGACCCACTGGCCATGCTGATACTCGAGCAGCTCAAAGGAGGAGGAAGTCTGGACTGCGACCAACAAAAGGCCATTTGGCCTGCATGATGTATCAACGGCCAGAGCATTGCCTGTTGACAGAGTGTATGTCGATGAGTTTTGGTCATCGTAGTAGGTCACCACAGTCTGGTTGGCTATCACCCGGGTGAAGGCCACCGTTCCGTTCCAGAACTGGCATGAACTGCCAACATCATGCCCGGTTAGAGCAGATGTCGAGTTGAACGCTAGTACCGAGGTCGAGTTATTGTTGAGAGTGTTGGTAAGGAAACCCGAGTCCGTCTCTCCCCGCACCTTTGTGTAGGAAGTCGAGGAGTTGTGCTCCTCTGAGTAGAAAATCTGACTCTGCTCGTCGATGATGGCTAAATCGAGGTCGAGGATGGTGTTGACTGTCATCGGATGGTCGACTGACAGGAGAACATTCGCTGATTGTTCGTGGAACGAAAAGTTGGCATCGAGGATAATCGCCTTGCCCGCTCTAGTGACAACCATTGAGGAAATCGCGCTGGAAAATGTAGTCTCGACCCAAGGCTCGCCGGGATTCAGTGCAGAATTCGGCCTTTCCATATGGGTGGTGCCATCTTGGCCACGCACTAACAGGTGGAATCTCCCTTGGTCATCGAGGTCGAGGTCGAGAGATGTGACCGACTTGCTGATTGTGCTGCGTTCTGTGTTACGCTTCTCCAATTGGATGACTGCTCCGGCATCGTTTCCTGCCATATCTTTGTCAGAGGAAGTGACGAGAATTTCAAACTCGCCGTCCGCATCTACATCTCCTCCGCCCGATACCGTTCTTCCCAAATGTTGCCCGGAAACTCCTGCGATTAAAATCGGGTTGAGAGCGGGTCGGAGAATATCGCTGGAATCAGCATAGAACAATTCGACTTTACCTGCAGAAGTCCCAAGTCCAATAGAAGAAATTGCGACCTCTTCTCTACCGTCATCATTGAGGTCGCCTATGGTGCCGATGGCAGTTCCAAGCAACTGTCCAGTTTGAGTCCCAATCAATACCTGGTCTGGGTCATCTGAGTATCCTGCACTTGAGCCGAGGAAGACATGGACTTTTCCAAAAGCGCTCGAATCATGGTTCGGCTCACCGAAAGCGAAATCGCTGTAATTGTCGCCATTTACATCACCTAAGCCGGCTACTGAATAGCCGAGGAAGGTGTATGAAATCAAGTGACTCCACTGGTTGTCGAGCGCCATCAAGCCATTTGAAGAGCCGTGGTAAACCTGAACTCGACCATAGCCAGATACCGCTTCAAGGTCACCCGCTGCTCCGATAGCGATGTCATCGAATCCATCCCCGTTCGAGTCGCCAATCGCTGCTATTGACCAGCCCTGTATCACGTTTGACCAGTAGCCTCTCGTATCCCATATTTTTGATTGGGATACTCCGTTTGCGCTGCCAAGAAATAGATAGACGCGGCCTTTGAAGCCACCCTGCTCAAAACCGATGGCAGTGACAAGGATGTCGTCGAATCCGTCACCATTGACATCACCAGCAGACGAAACTCGTCCGCCGAATTCGTCGCCATTTGCGTTCGCTCCAGTCGCCCCTGTCTCACTCCAGTTCGCAGTCGAATAGTTACGGCTTCCACCGTGATAGATTGAGGCGGTTCCAGTAGTATATCCGAGGTAATCCTTGCCGCCAGTTGAGCCGACAATCAAGTCTTCACAACCATCGCCATCGACATCACCCGCATTCGCCGCAGAAGCGCCAAATCGCTCACCAGTCAGTTGTCCTGTCAAATTATATGGTGTTGGGTCAAGACCTCCAATTCCACCCCAATAGATGTGAACTGCTCCAGTATCCGAATTCGCTCCCGCCTCCGAGACGACGAGGTCATCTACACCGTCACAATCGAAGTCAAGCGTATTGAAAGCGCTGTCCGCGTAATCGGTCGTGGTAGGTCCGGAGGCAACCGTTGAGGAGCCGGGTTGTATCCGACCGCTCTCTTGTCCGTTCAAGTCGCGAACGATATTGATGGTCGATGCTCCAGCCTGGTAGGTGTACTGGATATTACCACTTGATGGGTCCTTTGCAAAGGCGAGAGCGGGACCGTATGAAGCACCAGAATCGATGGTGGAGAGGGACCAACCCCCAGTCGAGTTTCTGATACCGTGTATGAGTTGGCTTGAGTCGAGGTTTCTGTAGAAGAGATTCAAGTCACCGTTCGATTCCAAGTAGGCATCGTAGTCTGTGGCGATGCGAATCCCCGACATCAGCGGCGTGTGGGTCCACCAAGTCGTGAAGGTGCTCAACCAAAGTTGCTCGTCATCGTCAACCCAGAGAACATTGTGATTTCCTTCATCATCCAAAAGCAAAGTGATTCCGCCAGCAACCGAATGTTGGTCCTCTACGGTGCGGATATTCCAAGTCCTGCCAGTTGCCGTTGCTGCCGAAAGTTCGTAGCCGATTCTTAGGTTGTTGTTCGCATCGGTGTAAGCCAAATGTAATTTTTCCTTGCCGTCGATGGCGATTGAGCAGTGCTTGCCCAAGTTCTGTCCACCCGACTCAATCTGTGTGATGCTGGTTCCTCCACCGAACTCCAAACGGGCCACCCAAACGCCTCCCGCACTCTCGTGTAGACAACCCCGCGCTCTACCCCGGTCGTCCCGAGCTAGGTCGACTTCGTCGAAATTTACGCTTGTGTTGAGTGTAGTCGCATCCCACCTGTCAAGTCCTCTTGCGGGCTCTACCAGCCAATCTGTTGCGTTGATAATGAGGGTCTCGCCCGCCAACTGTTCGCCGTGGCCGCCGCTGAAGGGAGCGGTTTCAAGCGCCGCGGGGATTTCAGAAAGGGTGTTGTCAGACGGTGTGTTCGAAGCGAACGGTGTGAAAGGAGCGGCTAACATCAACAGCATCAGCAGCAGCGCGAGATACGATGCGCGGCATACGCTCCGCTCGGCCCCCATGGGGCCGAGGGAATCCGGCGTTCGGCTAAAGGGTTCCGCGTGGTGGATTGAGAGGGAAAGAGTGGAAATCTCCATTTGGAAGAGGGTTGCACCAGTCGAACGAAGGGTGGGGGTAAAATGGCACTGCGACTAGAAGATGAACAACCCAAAGCCCTGCTTGTGGCGGCTGGAGAAATTCTTGGCCAAGGGTCTCTTGAGAAACTTCTCAGCGATGTTGGGACTGTGATTGCCATCGATGGTGGGCTCGCTCACCTGCGAACAGTGGACCATTCACCAGACTTGGTGGTCGGCGACCTCGATTCTGTATCGAAGAATGATTTGGAGTGGGCCCGCGCGGCTGGTGCTGAGGTGATTTCGATGGCGGGCCAAGAGGAAAGTGACCTCGCGAAAGGGTTCGAATACTGTTCTCAGAAGGGATTGAATCTCATCGATGTGATTGGAATTGAAGGCGGAAGACTCGCCCATCAATTCGCCACCTATGCTGCACTCGCCGAAGCGGACTCTTCTCTAGCCATCACAGTGCATTTGCAAAATGCCACCGTCCACCGATTGGTGGTAGGCGGTTCAGCGACTGGCGGTTCAACACAAATCGAACCTGAAGGCGAGTTCTCAATTTTTGCACTTCAGCGGGCGCAAGTCACCATCAGTGGAGCGAAGTACGAACTTGCAGAGGAGTGGCTGGAACTGGATACCCGCGGACTCTCAAATTTCTCAAATGGACTGGTCACAATCGAAGTTCACTCTGGTGGACCGGTCCTGCTCTTCCTGAACATCTGACTAAAGCCAGATAGCCGACTCAGCCCAAGGTAGCCCGACCGCTATTCCGATTACCTCGAGAATGAGGTAATTCCAGACGAAATAGACGAAGAACATGGCGGTCAAAACTGCTAGCGAAGTGTTGACTATCCTGCGCCTCTCACGCTTCGCCTCATCGAGTGTACAGATTCCCCTGTTGCGGAAATGGATGACTAAAGCCACTCCTGCCATTACCACAGCGACTCCGTAGAGAATCCATCGAACGCTACTGTAGTAGAGGTCGTTTGAGAGTTGGTCGGCAGCCAAAATCGCTGATGACCCTGCGAACAAGACCCAAATTACACTCGGCAGACAACACAAACTGCCGGTCAATGCGCCGAGACCAATCACTTTCCAAAGCGACTTTGTCTCATCGATGAGGCTAGTCGATACTTCTTCTTCAGACATCTTTTCACCTAGGGTGGTACATCTAATCTAGCATCTTCAAAGTTGATTTTTAGGTCTCCTCGTATGGGACCCACTGGTCGACTACCGCATCATACCAATCGACATTTCCATCGGCATGTTGTCTCCAATAAACTCCTGTCGGGTCGACATAACTCGGCAATCCGTCAGAATCTGGTTCGATGGCATCACCGACGATGCCAGTCATGTAGCCATCTTCTTCGCCGCGACGAGTCCACATCACCGCTGCAAATATCCCCAACAATATTGCAATCAACGCTCCAATCAGGAAAACGACTCCTTGTGCAACACCGTTCGAGTTACCAAAGAATGGAGTCGCTTCATGCCCAGCACCGAGTGAGCGGTCGGGCCACAACGATTCGGGACCTGACGCATTCAACACCTCTTCAGATGCGGAACCAGTTGGTGGCAATCGAACTAAATTAACAGCGCCAATCGTCTCTTGGCCCTCACCAGAAGTAACTGTCACCCTCACCTTGGTGAGGCCAACCTGCCAAAGCCGACAATCGATGCTTGAGAAGCCCGCACTTTCTATCTCGTCACCACGCGGGTCCGTGATATCCCATTCAATGGTCATCAACGCCATCGTGGTTCCCAACGATGGCTCGATGGCGACCGCGCAAACGCTGCCAACCTCACCATGTTGTCCTGTGACATTCAGTTTGAAGCCCGGCGGAGGAAGGGTGTGGATAGTGAATTGGAAGTCTGCCTCACCAATGAAGCCAAGCCCGTTTCGATAGAACATTCCCAAGTCATAGTCACCGGCAGGCCAAGTCGAACAGTCAATCACCGAGAGGTCGTCAGCCACCAGCCATGGTGTGCCGGTCAACGAAATTGTTCCCATAGTATCGTAACGTTCGCCGATATCATCGCTGAAAATCCTCTCAATTGAACAGTCGTCACCAATCATGATGGGTTGGATTGAAGGCGATTCAAATTTCAAAAATGGAGGGACTAACTTCGCCTTCAAATCATATTCACCCAGGTCCTCTGTCAAGATGAGAATGCCAGATTCTGCATCCCACACTTTCAGTCGTACGGAGTAAACCCCATCGCCCCAAGCCTCAATGTCTTGGGAGCCGAAGTAGGGGGTCGACCTGTTGAAAGTGACATTCTCCCAGAATGTGAGCGGCATTCCTCCCGATTCAACATCAACCTGAACTGCAGCCTCGGCATAATGAGAGCTGGTGTTCAGCAAGTAGACGATTCGAATGGTGTCCGGGTCACCGTCATTGTTGAGGTCGAGTTGGTCGGCGCGACTGCTGTCCATCTGTATGTGGGAGGGGTCTCCCTGAGCAACCGTCGTAACCGCAGCGAGCGGCAGAAGCAAGAAGAGTAGCGCCACTAAAATCGTACCACTGCGCCCTCGACGGAGAACGGTCTGTTGTATCTGGACGAAGCGTGGAGCCTCGCATCGAACTGTCATATCGGTCGCTTTACTCATCTTCATCACCTCCCGAGCGCAGGGTGACTGCCATCGCAAAAGTAAGTAGGAAAATCACTAGAGGAGGGAGGAATGTGAAGAGAGAACTTGAGGGGTTTTCTGACATCATCGAGAGATGCGCATTTACTAGACCGTAATCATCGCTGTATCCATCATTGTTACCATCAGGGCAACCTTGTTTGTCGATGGTTGAATAACCGGCAACATCGGGACAGTCGTCTCGTAGGCTACCGATTGGATTGTCACCAAATCCGTCTCCATCGCTGTCCGCCCACTGCATCCTGTTGCGTGGGAAGGCGTCTGCCGTTCCATCTGGGCTCGCCTCGTGTTCGTCGTCCGGATCAGAATAGCCGTCTCGGTCTGTATCAGGGCAGCCGTATCGGTCGATGAGAGATACTCCCAAACTTACCTCTTCAAAGGGACATGAGTCGGGTTGGTGGCCGCCCTCATTGTCACCAAAACCATCACCATCGGTGTCGATCCATTGGCTCGGGTCGTACTTGAATCGGTCACCGTAATCGGAGAAGCCGTCGTTGTCGGAATCTGTGCAGCCGTGCCTGTCTGCATGACTAGTCCCCGGAATTTCTTTGCATCTGTCCGGTGTTATTGCGCCATCCGCCTGATTGTCACCATAATTGTCGCCGTCCGTATCTTCCCACTGTGTTGGGTCATCGACAAAAGCGTCCGCCACGCCTATTGGGTGAGCGAGCCAACCGAGTTCGAGTTGTGGGTCTGAAGATCCGTCACCATCCGTGTCCGGACATCCCCACCGGTCTCTATACGACTTCCCAAAAGTTGCTGTGCAAGTGTCAGGTTGCCAAGCGCCGGCCTCTGTGTTATCGCCATATCCGTCGCCGTCAACATCATGCCACTGGGTCGGTTCTTGCGGGAATGCGTCACCAAATCCTGCTGGATGAGCGAGCCATTCCCCATCAGCATCGGAATATCCGTCACCATCCGAATCAGGGCAACCGTACCTGTCGTGATGACTTGAGCCGACCCGGTTTATGCAACTGTCCGCTTCATTTCCGGATTGATTGTCACCATATCCATCGCCATCAAGGTCGGCCCACTGAGTCGCATCTTCGCTGAAATTGTCAGCCTGCCAAGCGCCTGTTACAGTGGATGGTGTATTATCTCCGTAGCCATCACCATCAGTGTCGAACCACTGTGTCGGGTTGTTCGGGAAGAGGTCGGCATCATTGCCTTCAGGATTGTCGCCGTAGCCGTCGGAGTCGTGGTCGGCCCACTGGGTCTCCTCGTACGGGAAGGCATCAGCACAGTCTGTGCCATTGTTTTCGCAGGTGTCAGGGTCGTATGTCCAATTTCCGTCCGGGTTGGACCACATATCGCCGTCGGTGTCGATGCAGCCGAACCTATCAATCACTGAAGAGCCCCACTCCGCTGGGCAGAAGTCGGGTTGAGTCGCGTTGTCAACCCAGATTCCCAACGAACCGTTCTCACGAGTGAAATTCCACATCGGGTCAGCCCAGTTGTCACCGTAGAAGTCGCCGTCGGTATCGTGCCATTGGGTGTTGTCGTCAACAAATGCATCTGCTCCATCCACCAAGAACCACGGGTTCGTCGAAAATATCGCAGTCGGGTCGGGGTCCGAGTAACCATCACGGTCGCTGTCGATGCAGCCAAAGCGGTCTGCGAAGGAGTGGCCAAAGTAGGCAGGGCAAGCGTCCGGTTGCGCTGCTGGAGCGGGGTTGTCGCCAAAGCCATCGATGTCCTCATCGTGCCATTGAGTCGGCTCATCTGGGAAGTCGTCTCCTTGGTCGGACCAGCCATCACTGTCTCTGTCGGGGCAGCCCTCTCTATCCTCTGTGGAGGTACCCTCCTCATCCTCGCAATCGTCATCGTTATCGACGACGCCATCTTGGTCTGTATCCCGGTTATCCTTGATGAGAGTGGGAGTTGCATCGTAGTCAAACTGGCTGGAAAGGAAGTTGTCCGGAACTGCCTTGATGCGGAAGTAGTACCAATCTTCTGAGGTTGCGCTTGTCGATAGGATTCGGCCATTCTGGTCATCTGAAAAACTGGTGGAGGCGAGTTCATTGCCAGCCGAATCATAGAGGCCCATTGTACCATCGTGGCCATCCCACCAATCTGCACAGCAGGTGTCTACCGAGATTTGGAAAACATCGCCGTAGTAAGCGTAAATTTTCCACCAATCTGTTGTGTCACCATCTTTGTCGACATAACCACTTGCGGTCACACCATCAGTCATGGTGGCAGCGGTTGCCAATGTATCATCAGCCGCTGCGGTTGGAAGAGTTGTCGAGAGTAGAGAGAAGATGACAGCTAACAGAACGGCGCGAGATACGCCACGCAATCCATCTCCCATCGCCTGCTAAGGCAGGCGGATAGGTGATAACCACTTTGCCGACATGTCGAAGGTGTTCTTAGAACACCTGAAAAGAGTGAATACTGCTATTTTGAATAGAATTCAGCGTATTTTTCTGCGTTCAACTCGTAGGTGTACTCATCGAACACCCGCTGTCGGCCTTTTATTGCCATGTCAGCCCTTAGGGCTGGGTCGGCGAGAATGCGGTTCACTGAGGCGGCAAGAGAAGCAGGGTCTCCCAACTCGAACAATCCACCAACGGAATCGTCCACCATCTCAGGAAGTGGACCGTCATCAACAGTAACACAGGGAACTCCTGACGCCATCGATTCGAGCGGGATGAGCCCTTGTCCTTCGTAGTAAGATGGGTAGACCGAAAGGTCGGCCGAACGGAACAGTTGTGCAAGTTCATCGAAGGGCATTCCCGATTCGATTGTAACATGGTTGGACACGAATAATTTCTTGGCCTGTTTTTCAAGCGTTTTCCGCATATGTCCTCGTCCGACGATTACTAGGTGAACGCCGGGGTTTGTTGCGACAATTTCTGGCATCGCCTTCAACAGAGTCAAGAATCCCTTGCGGGCGACCAAACGGCCAACCGCTAGCAACAGTGGTGTCTTCGTTTCCAACTCGTCACCCATTGAAACTCCAGTTCCACCCGAATCGGCCACCTCAGTTGAGTGGGCCCGACCGGCAAGGGCAGCCTCGTCTGGATTGCCGTATCTTCGGCGCATCGATTCGTGGGCGAGTTGCTCCTCCTCTTGGTCCCGATTTATCGGGTGAAACATCTTGACATCGACCCCCCATCGAACCACTTCGCAATTCCAGTCTGCCGGTGGTTGATAGCGCCCCGCAAAGTCCCGTTTTGTCGCCTCCGAATTTGCCACGCAAACCGTGCTTCCCACGAGTGCGGCTCGCTCATATTTCGCGTAGTGTTTACCGGTGAGAAGAATCGCCAAATCGTTCGGATTCTTCCAAACTGCCGCTTCGCCATACTTTGCAGCCAAAATCATGCCGTCCCTCTCACCCAGCCAACTTCCGTGTAGAGTTGTAGTCACATTACCGATTTCATTTCTGACAACTGCGAATTGTTTCTCATCCCACGAAATCATCGGGGCGTGGATGTGAACGGCGTCGACCGGGTCGGTTTCGTGTAGAGCGAGCAAGTCCTTGAGCGCGTGCTTTCCATAAGAGCGAGTGAAAGCCATAGGAATCTTCGCCCATCTGACCGACCGAACACTAACTCCCTCCTGTTGAGGAATCGCCGCTGAATTGCCGCTAGAAGAGCGAGTGATGACTGAAACTCGGTGTCCCATCTTGGCTAGCGCACCAGACAGGTGGAATACGGTTGAGCCCATGCCTCCCCAGCGGGGAGGATACTCACCAGACAACATTGCGATGTGCAAATTCAACCCTCCAACGCCCTCTCGCGTGCATTCGCCTCGCAGCCCCCCGTTTTCAAGCGATTGCCGCCCGGTCCGACCAACGGAGCCATTCAAGAGAGAAGGCAGGTTCGCAGCCGTTGGGGATTGAATGTCAGAGGTATTGCCAGTTCATGTCACAGTTGTGATTCCGACTCGAAATGAGGAGGCAGCCATCGTCGACACGATTCGCAGTGTCCCAAGCGACGGCTGGTGTCAAAAGTTGGATTTTCTTGTAATCGACGGAAACTCGAGTGACCGCACCCGAGAACTCGCAGAGCAAGAGGGGGCTACGGTCTACCTCGAGCCACGCAAAGGCTACGGGCGCGCCTATCGAACGGGCTTCGCAATGGCACCCGGTGAAATTATCGTAACCATGGACGCCGACTGCACCTACCCCGGTGAGGAAGTTCCCGACCTAGTCAAAAAGCTCGTTGAGGAGGATTTGGAGTTCATCACCTGTGACCGCCTCCGCAGGGCCGAGGAAGGGAGCATGTCTGGCATGCACGGCTTTGGAAACTGGGCCCTCTCCTTCACTGCCCGGATGCTGTTTTGGTATGGCATTCACGACTCCCAGTCGGGAATGTGGGTCTTTTACAAGCGGATTATGGATAATCCGAAAATGCGGCCGACCAACGATGGAATGCCGCTATCTGAAGAGATGAAAATCAATGCACGGCGGACCTTTGGAAAGAAGAAAGCGATTGAGATTTCTGTGCCTTATCGACCGCGTGTGGGTGATGCTGAAATCAACACCTGGACTGATGGTCGAAAGAATCTAATTTTCCTCTACTTGAAGCGATTCGGACTAAATCGAAGCCGTTCGCCTTGGGGACCTGAAGAGTGAGAGTTTCCATCGGTTGAAACACGATTCTACATTTTCAGCACAGAGTTACTGAGACTCAGAGGGAAGAAAGAGATATTGTCAATCAAGGTCGGGGGCGCCTTCGATTTCATCGACTTCGAGGTCACTGTCTAGGTCGTTTTCTAGGTCGCCGTCTTGGATTTCTGGGGCATCCTCGATTTCTTCCGCTTCGGGCTCTTCATCGAATGGAAGTTCTTGGTCGTCGTCAGGGGTAGGAACATCGTCGAACAATGTATCGTCCTCACCGGTGAATCCGGTCGCTCCCCACGACTCAATCATTGCCAAATCTGCGTCGAGGCGGCGGCGGCGGATGACCACCATTCCGACGCCGGCAATAATGAGCAAAGCAACAATGCCCAAAATCAAGGTGAATGCATTGCCAGAAATGACATCGAAGAATGAGGCCTGCTGGGTGGCTCCATCGACTGGAATCGTTACACTGAGGCGATTTGAAAGACTGGGTTCGTCTGTCGGCCCATCGCGGCAGACCACTTCCAAACTCATCCAGCCCTCTCTACCCGGCTCGACGGTTACCGCCCCTTCCCAAATGCCGTCGCCTGCGCGGCTGTCCTGACCCGTTCCGTTGTCATTGAGATTGAACTTCTTCTCGATTCCGCCCTGCGCGGCCCACGCCATACACTCCCAAGTGGTCATGTCTGCATCATCAACGAAGGCGCGGGCGACAACCGAGGCAGGTACTCCCGCCTCCAGTCGAGCCGGCTCGTGAATCAAATCGGTGATTATCGGCCACGATGAACGCACAGTTATGTTGGCGAAAGCCCAACCAGATGCGCCGCGAGTGTCTTTCACCTGTAGCGAAATTCGATGATTGCCTGGAGGCAGGGTCTGATTTGCATTGACTGTTTCATTGAGTAAAATTGCACCTGCACCCTCGCCCAGATACCAGCGATAGAGTATGATATCGTCGTCAGCATCCCACGATTCGTTGCCGAGGAACTGAACATTTGTCCCCGGGTCAAACGATTCGCCATCAATCGGACTGCCGATGATTGCAACCGGCGGTGAAGCGAGGACTATGATGCTCCGAGTCTCCGAACTGCTCATGTTGTCAGCATCGGTCAGCGTGAAAGTCAGCAAATGCTCGCCCGCTGGAACATATCGGGAGTACCAAAAGGCGGGACTAACTCGGTCGAGAATTGGCTCTTCCAACAAATCGGAGGTCACCGTGAGGATGAAACTGTCCCCGTCAGGGTCCCACGACTGTTGAGGATCGAACAGAATCAGTTCGTCGCTTACGACCTCAATTCCATCGAGCGGTGAAGTCAGTACCAAAATCGGCGCACTCTTCGAAATGTTGAGCGTCACCGAGGTGGTTTCAGCAGGATTGATGCTGTCAGAAACGGTTAGAGTCACGACATTCAATCCCGCTGGCAAACGCGCTTGAACCTCCCAATCTGTCCCGAAAGGCTCGCTCAAAAGGTCGCTCGTCCACACAGGTGTCACGGTGTCGGGAGTTGCCGGACTTCCCGGGTTACACCACCAGCCAGACGACATGTCGGCGAACGCCTCATCGCAAGGCGCATCCCAGTCACCCGAACCGAAGGCGGAGAAATCGATTAATTGGCCGGAATTTCCTGTCGTTCCGTTGGCGGGAAGCATGATTTGGGTGCGGGGGGGGGAATTAACCACTACGAGTGTGATTTCGAAGGGGTTGGACCACTGGTTGACATGGTAGGAATCGTCGTCCGAAAGGCGCAGGCTCAGCGTGTGCGTCCCCTGGCTCAAGTGAGTTTGGAGGGCGAGGGGATTACCAACTTCGGCAGGAAGGTCGCCGTCGATGTCAGAGTGCCACCAAGAGTCGATTGGGTCTCCTTCGGGGTCGAACGAGGCTGTTCCGTCGAATGTGATGAGTGACTCCGAGAGGTTGGAGTCGCGGCTGACCGTGAACGATGGATGAGGATATTCGTTTTGTAATTCGACTGAGATGTTGTAGTAGACCGTCGGGTTGAGTCCATCCGAGAAGGCGAGCGTGTAGGTGAACTCGCGGTCTGGAGCATTTTCGAAAGTACGATTCCACTCAAGAGGGTAACTTGCCGCAATCGAGATTCCCGCCTGCTCGTAGTCAGTCCACTCTCCTGTCTGAATTTCATCGCCCTCGGGGTCGGCCGTGTCACTGGCGTTGACATGGAGATTCTCTGTGAAGTTGAGCCGCAACACCCCGTCCCAGTCGAGCGCCGGCGTCGTGTGGACAATGACTGACGGCGGTAGATTCACGAAGGTGATGGTCCGAGTCTCGCTCGAACAATGCAGGAAAGGACCACCCTGATTGCCATAGCCGTCACACACCTCGAGGGTAATCTGGTGAATTCCATCTGTCAGAGCACATGAACTCTGAGTCTGTGGCTGTTCATTGACGAGTAGGTCCCCGTGCACGACTCCGTTCCCAAAGCCGTTACAGAAAGAGGAGGTGTCGCCGTCGATGTCGCTTGTCCACTGGAAGGTGATTGGGTCGTTGTCTAAATCCCACGAGTTGCTGGCGTTGAACCAAATTTCCGCGCCTGAACTAGTCACGGTGTTGTTCAGGGGTTCATCCCAGACGATTAACGGCGGCTGATTGACCAGTGTGATTGTGCAGAGGTAGTACGCCAGGTCCTGGTTCAGAGCGTCTGGTCCGGTGGAGCCGGTGGTGTTGTCGTAGGAGCAGTCGGTCGAGACGGTGGTGACCGGTGAGGCGCCTGTTATGGTGTGCCGTTGTCCAACGAATGGGCCGAGCTTCTCATTCCCACCGTAGGGCATCGTGAATGAGAAGTCGGACTCGAACTGCGAGAAGGAAACGTTCGCCGCAGCCCATGGCAGCCCGTGGCCGTGCTGGTTGACCGTCCACAGGTCGACGAACCACATTTCGTCGAGGGTGGCGCCGGGTGGCAGGACCGGGATTGTCACTGAACTTGAGATTGCTCGGACGTAACTCGAGCCGGTAATTGCCAGTGCGACACCGCCTTGAACAAAGTTGGTCAAATTTACATCACTGCTGCTGATTGCGAAGTTTCCACTACAGCCCGAAAGGTCGAGACCCCAAGATTCCAACTTCGGTACATCGCTGATGGTCAGACAGTTGTTGCCGACAAGGGTGCTGTTCGAGAGTCGGGAGGTGAGGCTTCTGCCCGTCCATTCGATTCCACCGTTACTTCCGTGTATGTTCATGCCGTTGATTCTCACATCAACGTCGTCGAGTTGAAGCGCCGGGGTTCCAGTGGTTGTGTTGGTGTAAATCTCAGCCCCTTCGATTTCAATCCAGCCCTGCCAGTTCATGCTGGCATCGTCCATCACAATGGCTGACTGACCTGCGGCGAGAACGGGGTCGCGCACAGTCAAATCGACGAAGCGCAAGTCAACACTGTTCTCGACGCGAATCGCTCCCCAGTTGTCATTCTCAGAGGTGCAATCGATGCACTGAACCACATTCCCTGAGGCCATCAAATCGTTGCTCTTGATGAACACCATGCCGGTTCCGGACTGTGGGCTCGGCGCAGAAAAGCCGTTTGAGCGGGTGGTCAGATTGGAGAACCAGACCTGTTTTGAGTCGTAAACGCGCAGGCCGGAGAGGCCGTTGTTAGCGAGTAGTAAGTCGTCGACATAGGGGAAGAGTTCGCTGACCGAGAGGCCCTGTGCGGAATTGTTGTGGCTGTGCCAGTTTGAGCCGGTGATGGAGCCTTTTGAGACGAAAATTCCGGGGCCTGGTGATTCTGAAACCTCCAAATTATGTAGAGACGCACCGCCGTTGTTGCTACTCCTGCTGAACACTCCAGCCCTGTCGTTGGTGCCTCCCAAGGGTTTGCCCGAGCGGGCTACCGTGGCATTTACGATAGTAGTCGAAGGGTCGGTCATGTAGAGTTTGATTCCGTTGACCGCATTGTCGTGGATGTCCACATTTTCAATCCAAGCGCCGCTGGTGTTGAGGAAGATTGTGGCGATTCCTATACCGGGTGAGGCCGCGTTGGGTCCACCGGTTCCGAACACCTCAATGTCGTGGAAGCGGGCCATCATGTAGGTTGAGAAGTTGAAGCGGTCGACCTTTGTCAGCATGATTCCAGTATACTGGCTGTCGCCGATTGTGGCGCGGCGGATGACCGGGCGAGTGACGATGTTGTCAGTCCTGTGGAGGATGTAGACTCCGTTGTCGCACTTTGAGATATTCAAATCCTCAATTAGAGGTCGAGAATCCTCGATGAAGATTCCCGCCGAGATGTTCATTGTGGCGCCGCCGACATTTGAGATGTTGATATTCCGAAGCAGTCCACCGCTATTGCCCCAAAAAGAGATGGCGCGCGTGATTTGGTTGTCGAATGTGACATCGTCTACGAAGGGTGCTGAGCCGGCACCGACCGAGATGCCGATTCCGTAGCGCCAGTTGGTCATGCTGCCGTGAACGTCCTGTCCGCCATCTTGGAAGGTGGACCTTCTGATGACCGGGCTGGCCGAGTCGAAGAGGTCAATTCCTACGAGGTCGACATTGTCGAAGTATGCATCCTCGATGACCGGATTGCTGTCTTTGATGGTGATTCCAAATTGGGCATCCGCGATGGTAATGTTGCGCATCGACGAGCCTCGGTTTCGACTAGTGGCGTTGAACTGGAAACCATCGTGCCAGGTGAAGCCCGACTGGACTTCGACGGAGATGGGGTCGAGTTGAGTTCCTTGGGCGACTATCTTGCCTTCGATGTAGATCCTCACACCGGGGCCCATTCGGATTGTTGTGCCGGCAAGAATGCGAAGTTCATCGCCGGCGGCAACGGTGTAATCGCCATTCACATCGATTGTTGAAGACCAGATTGTAAGCGCTCGGGGACCCGCATCTGCTGGTTCTGGAACGGTGGTCAAGAGTTCTGGCTGCGCAACCTCCGTAGGAGGGACGAGCCAGAGAACTGAGCTCAACAGCATGAGCAAAACGAGGCCGCATGCCTTGCCTGCGCCCGCACTCATACGCGAGCCACCCTCGACTCCCCCTGTTTGATGATTCCCCATCACGCTTCGCGTGGAATTCAGCAAATTACACCGATCACTCGACTTCTATGACGACGAGTGGGATTCCTTGATTCTTAGCCAATTCGATGATGACTCTAGTCCACTTGCTTGTCGGCGATGGAAAAGCGAGAATATGCGTCGCTGACTCCAAGATTTGGTGGGTCAATGAGGTCGGCGCTTCACCCCGACCTGTGTCTTCCAAACCTTCACGCGGGGCAGTCCAAACTTCGGAGAATACTGCGATTGGAACATTGTTGTTGTTCGCCCATCTCTCTGCCAAGTAATCGACACCACTCGCACCCCCCACTATCACAAGGTCAGGATGCGCTTCCAACTCGGACCATTCATCGATTGCCCCTTCGACAATTGAGAAGTCGTAAAAGCGGCTTGAGCCGACGATTGCAAGATTCACGACCCGCCCATCGTCGTTCAAGTCCTTGCCGCCGAGACGGCCAAGAACCTCGCTGCCACCACCCCTCACCATGACTTCACATATTCGTAGCATGACATAAACCCATTCCCCGATGAGCGGGGATTGGCAACCGGAAACCGGAATCTGACCACTGTACTGAACGAAGCGATGGGAGTCGTATGGTCCATGGAAACACTGACTTCTTCTAGCAAATTTGTTAGAGTGCAGAATTCAACCGTGTGGGTAAGTCACAGAAGTGGTTAAAGTCGGAACTCAGCCCGGCCCCATTCATGGATACAGCCTTCATCCTCCTCAAGACCGAACCTTCCCGAGAGAGGGAGGTCTATCTGGCCCTCTCAGAGATTGGCTCTGTGGTGGAAACCCACGCTCTTTACGGCGAGTATGATTTGCTTGCGCGGGTGCAGTGCGAGAACTCGAAAGAGTTGACTGTTCTATTAATGGAAACGATGCGCCAAATTGTTGGTGTTCGTGAGACTGAGACGCTTATTGCGGTTGATTACTGAGGTGAGTTAAATGGCTGTGGGATTTGTTTTGATTGTAACTGCTGCTGGATTTGAGAGAAAAGTGCGCGACGCCCTTGACTCGATTGAATTCGTGACCGGGCGCTGGGGTGTCTTTGGCGAATTTGACATCATAACCAAGATTGAGGCGGAAGATGACGCCACCCTAACACGCTGTATTGTCGAGGATATTCGGGCGATTGAAGGAGTCGTTGACACTCGGACTCTCATCGGCGCCGAAATCTGAAGTCGCACCTCATGCGGCAGTGATTCTGTGAAGTGTGCCTTGGGCATACTCGGCGTAGTAGAGGTCACCATCTGGGTGGAATCGAAGGGGAAGTGGAGTTTGGAGCCCATCAAGAACGGGGGTCACCACACCACTCCAGTTTTGCGAGTTTTCTGGGTCGGGTGAGAGGTCGACACGGACGATTTCCTGGCCTACTGGTATGATGGTGTTCCACGAGCCGAACAGCGAGACATAGACGGTTCTGTTTCCACCCGGCAGAGACGAGGTTGGAGGCCGCCAATCGATGCCGTTGGCTGAAGCGTGTGAAGTGAATTCTGCAATCGGACCCAATGTGCCGTCGGGAACCGGGTGGTCCGGGTCGTCGTCGGGCCAGCCATATGCTGAACCCTCCAAGAGAAGGTTGAGTTCCTCTGGGGGATGGTCACCCTCCCAATCTCGCCCATTGTCGGTGAAGAGATAGCCGATTCCCGGCACCCAAGTTCCATCATACGAGTTGCGTACTCCCGATGCCACTACCTCATGCTCACCAGTCCACGCATCCACCTTCATTATCGCAGCGTTGCGTTCATCCTCTTCGTCACAAATGTTGCACGTCGAGCCTACATGCCACAAAACAGCACTTTCGGAAAAGGGCATCACCGCATTGGTCTGGTGGTTGCCGGTCGGGACTCCAGTCACCAGTATCTGAGGGTTTTCGAGCAGCCAATTCTCGGGTGTTGAATTCTCCCCGATATTCCATGCAAGGAGTTCACCCCGCACCGAAACCAAAAGTCGCGAACTACCATTTCCGGGTTCTTCCCAAACTAGGACTCCATGTGGTTCATCCAAATCGCTGAGCACAACGAGTGGGGTAGAAATGTTGCCGGATTCGTCGAGTTCAAGTGCGAGCAGACGGCCGGTACGGTCGCAGACGAGCAACCAATCCTCATCCATCCAATGGAGGCATGAGGGGCTGCCGAGGCCTTCTGCTACTTGCTCGACGACATGACCTTCGATGTCTAACTCTGGTGAAGGCTGAACAAGATAGGGCCACATCTGTCGAAGTGTCATGCCCCCCACTATGAGAAAGATGACGAGAATTACGATGCCGACCATCCGTAGTCGAGGTCTGCTCTTTGCCTCTGGCTGGACCTCTTCGTTCTCCTGTTCCACGGTCTGTCGACCCAACCCCAATTTGATGATGTTGCCGCAGTGCATCGGCGACGATGTGCACCCCAATCGAGGGGTCGAGCCTCACTGGCCCGAATCACTTGTCATTGCAACCCGAAATATCGCTCACTCTTCGGTAGAACGGTTGTTGAATCCGACTGCGACAATTCCTAACACTGCCATAGTTGAGGCGACTTGGAAGAGTGCGGGAATTCCGAGCATGAAGTCATCATGGTCGTCATCATCATCGTCGTCGTAAGGACAGTCTTCGGCTGACTCGTTGTTCCAGAACTCCCAATCCTCACACGCCTGGTCATCTTCGTCGTCATCATCGTCGTCAAATGCGGCGAGGCAACCACTGAACATGAATGCCGCTAACATTGCACCGCCGAGCAAGAGTGCCTTCAACCTCAATCCTCTCATGAATTTCGTAGAGTAGTGAGCCTGTGATGAACCTTCTGCACTGCAGCCAACTCACCCGTGCAAGTGAATGTGTATTCTCCTTGCGAGGGCAGTTCCGATGCCCGGCGCTTGTCTCAAGTCAACCTCGCTCGCGTGGTCGATTCCCTTCCTTCCACCAAAGTGGCGAAGTAGGGATTGCAGTTTCTTGGCACCGAGTCCATCCACCTCCTCAAGCGGGTCACGCAACGCTGACTTTCCGCGCCGCTTCCGGTGGAATGTGTTGACAAAACGGTGCGCCTCATCACGGGCGAACACGAGAAGTCTGCCCTGCCTGTCGAGAACCAGATTTGGTTGTTCTAACCGGTGAAGTGTCTCCTCCTTCTTGGCCAGTGCGGCGAGTGGAATTCGGTCTGCGAGGCCGTGTTCATCCAATAGGCCATGAATGGTTGTGAGGTGAGTTTCCCCGCCATCCAAGAGCAGTAGGTCGGGCCACTCTTCTTGCCGTTTGAGCCACCGTTCAACCACTTCTCTCATCATTTTCAGGTCGTCGAAAACCTCCTGTTTCACCTTGTAGGTGCGATACGCCTTCTTGTCCGGCCTGCCACCTCGCATGGTCACACACGCCCCGACCTTCTCCGCTCCCTGAAGTTGTGCCATGTCGAAACAGACCAAGTGGTCGACCCTCTCAACCCCCAAGAGTTCGGCGCAGTCATCAGCGGCTCGCTGCTCGAGGTTTCCAGCCGCCCTTTTTTCGAGCGCCCTCTGCGCCTGCATCTCGGCGTTTTGGTCCGCAAGGCCTCGCAGCGTCGCCAACTCGCCGCGCATCGGAACTCTGACTTCGATTGCCCCACTTCGCCGCTCGCCCAACCATTGTTCAAGATGGTCGCCAAGAGGTGCGGGAGTCAGTATTCTACGGGGTGGTCGGCGGGATTGGTAGTGTTCATGCAGAATCAAGGCGACCGATTCCGCGACATCTCCGCGATGGAGCAGCGGATAGTGAACTTGGCCGGTGACTACGCCCTGTTTAGCGTGTAGAATCACCACCGCTCCGAGGTCGCCTCGACTGGCGAATCCGACCGCATCAACATCCTGATAGAAGCGACTTGAAACCACCTTTTGTGACAGAGTTCGCTGGACTGCTCCAATCAAGTCGCGAGTGCTCGCAGCCTGTTCATACTGCATCTTTTCGCTCGCAGCATCCATTTCGGTCTGCAACGCGGTCAGCAACTCGTCAGCCTCGCCGTCCATCACCCGCTTCGCGGCATCGACTCGCGAATCGTAGCCAGCCGCATCGATGCAAGGGGCGGCGCAAAGCCCGATGTGCATCGCCAAACAACCCTGAGGAAGCAGCGTTGGACAGTCACGAATTCCGAACTGTCGGCGAAGGAGTTGGATGACCCTTTTCGCGGCGCCCGCGTCCGGGAAGGGACCCCACAAAGTGGCGTTGGTCGGGGGGTGGCGGGTGTAGAGGATTCGGGGGGCATCCTCGTCGGTCAGGGCGATGAACGGGTATGACTTGTCGTCGGTCATCAAGGAGTTGAATCGAGGTTTATGGCGGCGAATCAATTCTCTTTCCAAAGTCAGTGCTTCTCGTGGATTCGGCGTCAAAATGCAGTCGATGAAGTCTGCTTCAGTCACCAATGTCGGAATCATTTCTCGGTCTGGATTTTTTACGAAATAGGAGCGCACTCTCTCTTTCAGAACTGTCGCTTTCCCAATGTAAAGCACCCTTCCATCGGCTCGTTTGAAGAGGTAGACACCGGGACCTTTGGGAAGATGCAACTTCGAGGAATCCACCGGCATGCGGGCAAACGGTCGGGGTGAAGGGCCATGAACCCACGCCTCCTCTCGGGCTCCGTGTTCCCCGAGTCACAGACGCGACTTCTGCGGGTTCTCGCTACTTTTCCAAAGGCTCTCGAAGATGCTTGGGATGTTCCTCGCGGGCTCTCCCTTCCCGGGTTGGCTGACGCTCTCGGGGTTGTCAGGTCGGCGTTGAATCCGCCACTGAAAGCGATGGAAAGTGGAGGGCTGGTTTTCACGCGCCAAGCGCATGTTATCGGGGGCGGTCACCGGAAGAGGTCGGTGATTCATCTGACCGACGAAGGGAGGCAGATTGCCGAGACGCTCGCGCCCGTCGAGGCAGAGGTCGGGAAGCCGGTCGGAGAAATTCTTGGGATTGTGCCTAGTCTAGTGGCATTACACGGCCGTGATGACGAGTTGGCAGAACTCATCGATGCCATCAGTCCGGGTGCTACGATTCAACTGGTAGGATTGCCCGGAATTGGCAAAACCTCACTTTTGCGGGAATTTGCCGAAAGTGCTTGTGAGGCTGGCTGGAATGTTCGCTGGGCTACGGTGGAAGCGCACCATGATGTTGGGCGGCTGATGAGTGAATTGCTGGATGGCAAAGATGCTCCTAAGGATGGCTCGGCCGCCTTGACGGCGTTGCGAAGCCTACCTGAGAAGACACTGCTTGTCGTCGATGAGTTACAGTCGGTCCATTCGAGGCACCAAGAAGCAATTTACGCTCTGCTGAACGGGGCTGCGGAAGATGATAAAATCACACTTGCAATCGGTTGTAGGGCCCCTTCGCCCATCGATGCCGGCGAGGTGTTGAAGGTCGATGAGATCAAGGCGGAAGCGGCTCGCTCGCTGCTGCCCGAGGATTTGGATGACGAGGTCTGCGAGCGAGTTGTGGAGGCGCTTGGCGGCCACCCTCTCGCACTCAAATTGTGGGAGCCTGGCGATGCGCTGCCAGAGGCTGATGACAGGATTCAGGCATTCATCCAAAGTGATGTGATTGAGCGGCTTGAATCGGACGCGCTAGCAACAATGGACGAGTTGGCAGCCGCACCTCGACCTCTCTACGCTGAACAACTCTCCAACGATGAAGGAGTGGCGCCACTCGATGAAGCTGCACTATTGAGGTGGAGCGTCGAATCTCTCGAGTTGCAACACTTGATTCGCAATGTTAGGCGAACGATGTGGAGCGATGAGGAAGCGAAGCAAATTCACTCAGCCGCAGCGAGCCACTGGGAAAGCCGTTCAGAACCCGCCGCTCGAATCCATGAGGCTCACCATCTCATTCAAGCGGCTGAAGAATCGGAGGCGGCAGAATTGGTCGAGCGAATGGAGTCGGGAATTGATGGAATGCTGAGCATCGATTCGGCTGCGACTGCGGCGATAATCGATGATGCCATCCGAGCGCTGCCGAGCGCCCATCGACTGAAGATGCTCTCTGCGAAGATAGCGATCGAGCGAGGTGAAGGTGAGATTGCTGAGAAAGTCATGGATGAGGTTCCTGAATCGGAGAGAGATGAGGTCGATTGGGCCCTGCTCTCAGCGAGAATCGCTAGACTGCGAAGCCGCTACGAAGAGGCTGAGAAGTTGGAAAGTGAGGCGCTAGAAACCGCTGACCCAGCACGCGCTGCTAGAATCCGACTCAACTCACTGGTTCTTCGATATGATGACCGGTTGCCGGGACCACTTGACGAGAAGGAGCGAAAATCAATCGGCGACGCACTCGCTTCCTACAGCCCAGCCAAACTCGACTCCACCAGACGTAAGGCTGCGCTCGTGACAATCGCCGCGATGCGGCATTCACTCGCTCTTGACGAAAATGATGCCGCCTCCGCCGCCCAAATTCGCGCTGACCTAGCCGCAACCGCAGACACAGATGACCCACTCATCGAAGAATTGGCTGCCCGCGCTGCTCTCTCTCTGGGGGGTGATGCGACCCGAATTCGCAGCCTAATTTCACGTACTCGCCATCCGCTTCGAAAGACAGCACTCGGACTACTACTGGTACGCCATGAATTTGAGAATGAGGAATCAAAATCGGGCCAATCTCTAGAACAGGTCTCGTCGCCTATTGACCTTGGCACGGCAGCGGCTCGCAGGCTCTCAGCAACTCATTGGTATTGGCGAGGGCGACTCGAAAAGAGCCAGAGAATCAAATGCTGGCAAGAGGCACTCCACCGTTACGGAATGGCGGAGTGTTCCAACGCTTACGCGCAACTAACACGGCTGTTACACGACGAAATGAGAAAAATTTGACGAAACGAGAAGATCCAACGAACTGAGAAAATCTGATTCGATCCACTTCTACGGCCCGCTACGGCGGCTGGTTACCAATCTTCTGAATCGACATCGAGCCCATCGAACCACGCATTGTCACCACTGGCACTTCCACCGCCAGCCGCGCCACCAGTTCCACCGGCACCACCACCGATGAGACCGTCGCCACCGCCCCCAAAGCCACCAATACCGCCCGCGGCACCTAACGGGGGAAGACCGAGTAATTCCCTTTCTACGGCATGTGTATTCACATCTTTTGACTTGACGAGAAGTCTCTGGTCGTCGAGCATCTGCTGTTTCCGTTTTCGCTTTCTCATCCGCAACATGAAGAGCAGGAGAATGACCCCCAGTCCACCGAACAGGTAGGGTGTGATTTCTTGGATCAAAAAGCCGTACCCGACAGTGAATTGAATCTCAACTTGGTCCTTTTGAGCGCCACAATCAGCCGGATTTTCCGTCGTGCAGAGCGGAGTCCGATAGATGACCTGATTTCTGCCATCTTGCCGTTCGGGATGCTCATCTCTGCCCAGCGTCGAGGTGAAGTCAATCGACAGCCCCTTCGGCATCGTCACATCGATTGTAATCACCGGTCGAAAGTCAATATCTGCGTCATTCGCTGCATTGCCGTCACCATCGCTGTCAAACGCGGAATCCACATCCTTGCTTTGCGTGGGAGGAGCCACATCGAAAGCGAGCGGCTCAGGCGGGAAGGTGTAGACTCCACCGGTCTGGTGCTCGGCTGTGCGTGCGTCGAATGTACCAGTCATCGCTGCGAAAACCGGCGAGAGCATAGAGGTTCCAACCGAGGTGTCGACGAAGAACATTCCATCATTGTAGCGGGCTAAAATCGAAGTTTTCTCCAGTGTCAAGACGAATCGAATCGGCTCGTCGTCATCGATGAATCCATCGGGTGTTCGGCGAAGAATATCGACTGATGCGCTGAACTGAAGTCCGCTCAAATCGACTGACATAGATTGGTCATCGACTGCAAGCGACTGTATTTCGGAATTCGCCATATCGGCGATAGAATCGGCCAGCGACTGCAACCCCCGATTGGAAATTTCAAGCGGATGCGATTGGTCACCCAAGGGCACCTCAAAGGATTGGTTAACCATTGCTAACAGACCTCCATCGACCTCGTCGCCAGCCGCAACTGCGTGTCTAATCATATCAGCAGGAATCGCTTCGATTCTCACCCCAAAATCGTCTGTCAATGGCTCTGGCAGAGCCACTCTGTACAATTCGATTACAACCGAGCCCTCAACCACCAACTCGACCGCTTGACTCCATTCCATCACATTAAGCTCCGAGAAGTCGAGAGTCGCAGAAACATGAATGCAAGTCCGCCAATCTGAGCGACAAATCAAGTCCGCACTAGAATCGCTACAGCCAGCGGAGAATTCGCAAATCGGGTCATCCCACCGCTCGTGGTAGGGATTTGGTCCGGTGAATCCGAGCGGAGTATGGCCTCCTCCGTTCGAGCGGACAACCAGCGTAATCGTATCTGATTGGCCCTGTGTGGAAGCAATCCATGAGGGTAGAATGAGGTGAACTGTAAGGTCGGTTGGAGGCAGGTTCGAAGGCAGGAAGCCGGCAAGGAAGGAGGTGTCGAGGGTAACTTCGTATTCGAGAAGTGAAAGCACTGCGGAGATATCATCCGGGTTAAGAGATGTGAGATTTTCATAGCCGTATTTATTGGCGATAACCCCTGTCAAAACCTGCAACGGGTCGACAGCAAACGGTTTACTCATCGAGCGGAAGTAAATCGGATAAGTCCCATTCATCGCGTTTCCACCGAGCAGACAATGGTTGACTGCGACCGATTCCGCACAAGTTTGGCCTGGAACATGAGTGAAATTCAAGCCGCCTGTAGAATTGAAATCAAGCCATCTGACGGGCCCCATTTCCAGTTCAATTCCGGTGTGATCGAATGCCGCCTTGTTGACTTCATCCAGTGGAAGCGAATCGCTGAATTCATCTATATCCAGTAATCCTTCGTGGTAGGCCATTCGTATCCCGTCGCTGGTCACCCAAGGTAGGTCGACGCCATCTGAACCAAAGGAAATATTCCACTGATCCAGAGTTGAGCGCGGGAGGTAGCGGATTGCGACCTGCGTGCTGACGATACTGCGGATTTCATCTCTCAAGTCGATTGTCATCTCCATATCGATTCCAACATCGTTGTCGAGGTCAAATTCAACGGCAGAAGTGGAAGTAGACCTGCGGACTGCGGTCATGGAGACATTCGAAAGTTGGTTTTCTGAGCCAGCACCCGCGCCAAAATTGTCGACCACCCAAATGCCGACCTGATAATTCCACGACCCCTGCTGCCTCGGGGCTGTGACGCCGCCCCCACCTACTGCGGATATGGTCGCATACGGCGGAGGTGCAACTTCGAAGACTGAACGGTGGCCGGGGCGTGAGAAGATGGTGAAGTCGGTGGTAACGGCACCACCCATCGTGAGAACTCCTTGGTAGGCTCTCTCGATGTCGAGGGAGCCATCTGTGGAGACTGACATCATTTCGTTGTCGACTACAATCGTCGCGACAGAGCGCAGACAGATTGGCGGTTGGAAGGCGTTGTTTGGAAGGCCGGCCAATTCATCAGCCGAATCGCCATTCTTCTCGGAACTGCACTGAATGGTGACCCCTTCCATCTGCACTTGGTCGACGAGAGAACTGTCAACTTCTGCGGTTCCGTTGAATGAAGTCTCGATGAGTGACTCAACAGCAGCGGAGAACTCACTCACCAACTGGTCCCGAACATCGACGCCCTGCGGAGTTGTGTGATCTAGATAGTTGCGAATGTAATCAGCCGGCGCACCGCTGGCATTCGAATCGAAATCGCCGCCCAACTCCATTCCTCCAAGTCCGATTAAAGAGCGATTGAATTCGTGCACCTCCCACTCCAAAGTGAGAGTCATAATCGAGGTATTCTGCATTTCAAACAGGTAACGGCCTCTTACCCACTCTTGGCTGGTGGTCAAATCGTGGGCGAAGTTGTAGTCGTCACAGATGCCAGTGCCATTGTTCCATGTGGCACAGAAGGTGTTGTCGACTTCGGCAGCCCCAGGAGGCGGGTCAGCCGCGACATGCAGGGAGGTCAACATCGGTACAATTGCAAGAACAAGCAACAGGCGAGCGGGTGAAACTTGCTCTGGGGCTGAGCGTAAACCGGAGTGGCTGGCGGAGGTGCGGGTGTAGCGTGCGCGCGTAGCCGAAAGACGGTTTGAATCAGATTTTGGACGCACTTCGCACACCTGTTCTCTACCTCAGTCGCGCTCTGCTCATTTAATTCGGTTCCCCGCCCTCGGACCATTTACGGCGATGTCGAAGGGGTGGTGAGAAGTCCGTATGGCGTCGCCGAAACACGAACTCGTGGCCGCTTTGGAAAATTTCCTCACCGAAAAAGGGGTGCCGGAATCGGAAACGAACTCGTTGCTCGACTCATCGCCAACTGGTTGGGAGACTCACGGTGACCTAATCCTCCTGCCGAAAAACTCCCTCAATGACTGGGCTTCCCACGCCGGGCCAGAACTTTGGGAGACGGTTGCGAAAGCGCTTGGCGGCGAGCGGTTGGCGCGCAAGGGTGAGATTGCCGGTCTAGAGCGCCGACCGCAGGTCGAGATGCTTCTTGGTGAAAATCGGCGGGTTACGCATCGAGAGCATGGCATCGATTACTCGTTCGATGTCACCAAGTCGATGTTCTCCGCTGGAAACCTCGCCGAGCGAGGGCGAATGGGTGATCTCGATTGTCGAGGACAAGGTGGTGATGGAACTGGTGGATCGAGAGAACAAGGTGGTGATTTGCAAAGCGGAAGAGGTGATTCCGGCAGCGGCGGCGAGATTGTGCTCGACCTTTACGCGGGAATTGGCTACTACACATTGCCTCTGCTGGTGCGCGCTGGAGCCGCCTATGTCCACGCCTGCGAATGGTCAGACGATGCGGTCGATGCGCTCCACCAAAACCTCGCAGCGAACGGAGTCAGTGACCGTTGCACAGTCTATCCCGGCGACAATCAAATCTCTCTTTCACGAGGCGGTTCGGCGAATGATTCACCTGCAGGCCGAGATGGTCCCGCAGCATCGGTTCTTGGAAACTGCGACCGAGTAATGCTCGGACTACTTCCATCATCAGAAAATGGATGGCCATTGGCGTTGTCCGCACTCAAACCGGAGGGCGGGATTCTCCATCTGCACGGCAATGCACCGGGAGGCGAAGAGGAGGCTTGGGCTCGGGCGGTAGTGGCAAGACTTGTTGAACTGGAGGGGGACCGGAAAGTGACCGAATCTGTAGCCGGGAATGAGAGGGTTATCTCGCTTGAGCGTCTTGTCAAAGTCAAATGGTACGCACCACATGTGAGGCACTGCGTCGCTGATATCAAAATCACTGAACCGCTCTAAGCGGTCGGATTTGAGAACTCATCAAACATTGCGGTGAGGTTTCCTGCGTCGGTGCGGGCGCCAAGTGTGTAGTCGAGAATTATCCCATCCCCACCAACATAGAACGCTTGTGGAATCCCATACACATTGAGGTCTGAGGCGAACTGCGGCAGGTGGATGAAGGGGCGGGAAATGTTTCGGCCAATACGCTCGGTAGCGGTCTCTTGCCATTCGGTCATATTCGAGTAGTTATCGTTAAATTCACGGTTGAAAATTAGTAATTTTTGGTCTGGAATCGCTTGGTCATACGCGTTCAATGTGGTTTCGCAATGCGTGCACCAAGGGGTCGAGAAGTAGGCTATCCAAACTTCACCCTCAAATGATGAAGAGTTCCAAGAGCGGTTGTTCTGGTCGACTCCTAAAAACTCAGGAACGGGCGTGCCAATCCATACATCCGGCGGTTCATCGTCAACCATGTCCATGACCATATCATCACCATCGTCATCTTCGCAATCGCCGGCCCCAACGCAAGTTGATGAGATACAGCCAGTAAGTGAAGTCGAGAGCAGTGTGAGAATAGCGATTAAGGTGAGCGCTTGACTTCTCATGGCCGGCCGACTAAGTCGGTGCTAAAGTGCGCTTTGGTTCAAAGATTAGTCGAAAGATTGGTTCGACGATTGGTTCTGCCCAGTCTGGTGCGCTAAACGGCTGCGAGTGGCTGCTAAGAGGAAGCCGAGCAGCGTTGTCATCATCGATGCAGACAGGAATTCGGAAGATTCTGGTGCCGGCACAGTTGTTTGATTCTCGGTGGATGAGTTGTTTCCGACCACCCCAACCATCTCAATCGATACGATGTGAACCTCATCGACAGGCCTGTCTGGCGCGGGTGGAAGGTGCAAGGCCCCTCCACCTAGTGGAGCGTTGCTGGTCGGCACTGCAGCAATTGCTCGCACATGGCTCATACCGTTGCGTACGACACCGAATGTGACATATCCCTCATCGTCCCGATTCTCTGGGTCGAGTTGATGCTGTTCAGTGTCACAGATGTAGAATTGACTCTCAGCGCTGTCCGGATCGAGTCCTCTCGCCATTCCGATGCAACCGTCGACATGACTCATGTTGTCCTCATGCTCGAGGGGAATCGTTTCGCCACTGCCACCCTCCGCACAGGTCAGAGTGGTCGCAGGATAGACTCCCACGGTGTAGCAGGTAGGGTCGCCTGATTGAGCGACAAAGTCGTCAATGATTCGATGGAAGAAAATGCCGTCGTAAAACCCTCGTTCAACCAATCCGACGAAGTTGTCCACTGTGATGGGAACCCATTCGGGGAATAACTCGATGACAACCTCGCCCTCGACCTCACTCCCTCCCAAGTTGGGTGTGTAGCGAACGGTGAACAATACCACAGGGTCACCCGGGGTGGGCACATCCATCGGAGAGCCCTCCAATTCCGGTCCATCGTCCCACTCTGCGGGGTCGATTTCGTTCTCTCGCCAGTCGCCCTCACCAGCAGCGGCGATTGGAGTGGTTGCCGAAATTAAAAGCACGACTAACATGGACGAGACCAAGAAAGACAGGGAGTTCAAAGGACGCATATTCTCCATACTCCTGTGAGCCACGGGTTGGGCAGAAAGGGAGCCCTTGATGAGTTCACCGCGGAGGCGTCATCCTCATGGCTACGCCATGATTGCGCTCATGCGTGAGCGAGCCGCTGGATGCAGAATTGGTCGCCGATTCAGCCGAGGTATCGGTTGAATCTCGGCGTGAGAAGCGTCAGTTGAACATCGCCATGGCCTCAACCGCACTCGTCGTTGTCCTGTTCATGCTGCTAGCAAGTTTTTGGGGAGTCATCTCGACCTACGGTGACGGCGGAGGTTACGGCCCCAATGGTCAATGGGAGTGGTGGGAAGTTCCTCTCGAAGAGCGTCACACGATGGGGCTCAATGTCAGCGGCGCACGCTCAGTTCTGCCTGAAGCGGGATCGTACAACTGGAGCGGCCCGACAGAACACTTCGTCGAAGTCCAACTGCCAGCGAGTGAGCAAGATGCTGGCTTTCCCGGTCCTGCATTGATGCACATCGCAATCTGGATGCCAGATGTTCCGAATGGAACCAAGGTGCCAATAATCGCCACAGTTCACCCTTACTACGACTTTGGCGGGGAAGGAGCGCCAGGCGCCGGTGAAGACTCCAATCCAAACACCGTCCCCGACGGAGGCATCGGCCAGTGGGTTCTCGACCAATTCGTCCCCTATGGGTTCGCTCTCGCACAAGTCTCGACCTTCGGCACAGGCAAATCAACCCACTGTCAAGATGTCAAGGGGCTAGGAGAACAGATTGGAATCCAAGCGGCCGTTGACTGGCTCGGCGAGCAGGAGTGGAGTAACGGCAATGTCGGCCTAATGGGAAAATCGTATGCCGGCACCACAAATTGGGAGGCGGCGCAAAATCCATCACCACATCTCAAGACAATCGTACCGATTTCAGGCTCAATCGGAGTCCAGCAGATGTTCTATCGGAACGGTAGCAGCGAGGCTCGCGCTATGCTCTACGATGTTCTCTACGAAGGAGCCACAACAGATGCCACAGAAGATGACATGCGAATGTGCAGCGACGATGTCATCGGCCCGATCTCACCGTTCACGACCTGGGCCGGAGCTGGCCTTGGAGGTGACCTGTGGAACGACTACTGGGACGAGCGCTACCACCTGCAGGATGTTCTCGACAACTACGAGGGAAGCGTCTACCTCGTCTGGGGATTCCAAGACTGGAATGTCGACCCGTACCACGCTTTCCCGACATTCAACAGGCTGAATGATGCCGGAATCCACACCAGAGCAATCATCGGCCAATGGGCGCACAATTACCCCGACCAACCAGACCGGCACGGTGACTTGGGAAGTGGGTATGGCGCGGAGGCATACCCCAACATGAGTCGTATGGATTGGGCGGTTGAGTTGTTCAACTGGTTCAACTTCTATCTCAAGGATGAGGGGCCCGAACCCACGGCGATAGCACAGGTCCAAACAAATGACGGGAACTGGCATTATGAGAATGAATGGCCACCAGAAGACCTCACATGGGAGAGGATTCCGCTCGACTCTGTTGACAGTTCTGGCAACTGGGTTTCCGCCACCATCTCCTCCACCTTCACGGTCCCTCCGTTCGAGGAAGACCTCCAAATCTCCGGACTTCCCACGCTCCACATGTCGGTGAGTTCACCCCAGATTCCATGCAACGGCGGGCAAATATTTGCCACGATGTACGACGATGAAACAGGCTTGCGCTTGGGCCATGCTACGATGGACTTGCGATATCGTGATGGTGGCTATGCTGCGAAGGCTGTCGTTCCCGGCCAAGCCTATACGATGCTGATGGAGTTCAATCCGTTGGATGTGACGCTGCCGGCGGGTCATTCGATTCGCGTTGATTTGACGGAGTCGGGTGAGGACTACCTTCCGTCGCCTTGCGCGGCGGTTGGAATCGGTGTTGCATTCAGCGAGTCGAGTGTTCTCTCACTGCCTATCATCCAACGGCCAGAGGCCGACCATCGATGGTTCACTGTTCCACAATTGGAAGTAGGCGAGGAGGCCTAGTCACTCTTCTGAGTCACCGCGCCCGTAGCTCTTGAACCAATCTTGATCCAACTCGTCCTCTCGGCGCTCAATTGTGTTTCTCAGAATAACTCCGTGGTGGGTGTGAAGCCTTCTGCCTCGCATCAAATTTTCAAATTCTTCCTCGATTTCGCGAAGTTCCGTAACAGATGAAATTGTGCCCAATCCTTTGTCAAGTCGGCGGAAGTTTCGACTTCTGTGGGTCCAGATTGCAGCGTAGATAGGAATCAATGCGATTGGGATAATCAATTCCGATGTAAGCGCTGACAGAAGCCAAGATAATGAAATTTCAAATCCTTCCTCGCTGTATTCTGTGGTGAGGCCCTCACCCTGCAGATAGAACCAACCAGTATTTCCACCATACAGGTTGAACGGAGTTGAACTCTCATCGAACGGGTCGCTACCCCTTTCCAACTCTGTTTTATCCAGCCAGCCGTCGTTGTCATCATCATCATCAATGACATCTGGTATGGTGTCAAAATCACTGTCAGGTGGAACTGAATCTGGATTGAATATGTCATACTTGATCAGCGCGTTGGATGCTGCTAACTCTTGGTTGTTGGTGATTCCATCACCGTCTATATCGTCGTCGAGAACATCTGGCACCCAGTCTCTATCAGTATCTATGCACCCGAACATATACTTCTTTGAAAGACCGTAGGTGTTTGGACAATCATCTGAGATGTTTGTTCCGGGCTGGTCGGTATATCCATCTTCATCGGTATCGTTCCATGCGTCGGGATGGTTAGGGAAAGCGTCGTCAACATCGGCTACTCCATCTCCGTCTGAGTCATCTTGTGCCTGAGCGGAGGGCAGAGCAATCAGCAGGAGGGCGAGGAGGAAGCTAAGACAGACCGAACCCCGACCCATGGTTTGGGACAGAGGCGCATTCTTATCAATCAATAAGTGAGTATCAATAGGTCTTGGCCTTCAAATAGAAGTGGCTTCCCCTTCAAATTGTGCAAAAGCAATTGGGGGCTATTGGTCTCGTTGTATGCTTGCTATTGGTCGCATGGTTGACCGGGTCTTTCGGCTCAGATGAATCAACAGAGAATCTCGACCAATTTCCCGAATTTTCTGGCGTCGCGGATGATGGAAACACATACTCATCGGACGACTACAAAGGGGCTCCATTCATCGTCCTGTTCACAGCAGAATGGTGCACACCATGCGACAAGACGATGCACGCGTTGAACTCCACTGTTGATGGCCCCATACTCGCGATGAGCACTGACCCTGCTGAGAACCCTAGCGGAATTTCTTTGCAGGAGTGGCACGAAAGAGTCGACGAATATGATGACGAGGAAAATAACACGGGTCAGAGCCTAGACTTCCCGTTCATGAAAGGGGTCGAGGCTGCCGAATATGCAAGAATCTCATCCACTCCATCAGTAGTTTTTGTCAACTCCGACGGCGGAATAGTCGCCATTCACAAGGGTGACTTGAGCGACCCCGAGGAGATTCGCACATACTGGGAATCTGCTGGTGGAACCGCTTGATGCGTGTTCTTGCATTTGAAGACAAAGAAGATATTGAAGCGCTGCTCATTTCGGGTGGTGTCGATTTTTCCAAACTGAATTTTGAGCAGCGTTGGAACAGTGAGAACGCCATCGATGTCATCCACGATTTCGCTCCCGATATTCTGTTGCTCGACCACTTCATGCCACCGATGCGTGGGTTGGCCGTTCTCGAGGCGGTGAATGAGGCGGCTGAGTCTGGCGAGTTGGAGCGACCGGCCACGATTGTGGGCATGAGCTCAGCAGGATTTGCTAACCGAGCGATGTCTGATGCTGGCGCCGATGTGGCGGTTCTCAAGTTCGACTTGGCTTCTCTCGACCTCTGGCCGCGGCAAGGGTGAATGCGAGCACCATCAACAGAAGGCTTGGGCCGGGCAGGATACCGGACTCCTCATCTTCTTCAACCGGAGGCGCAACTTGGTAGAGTGTGAAAACGTCACCGATTTCCCCCGCGTGTGTTTCGTATTCTACCGACATCGTCGTCGAATCGGCGGTGATGAACAGCATACCGTGAGTCTTCTCTCGATGATAGACCCATTCGGGTTGGTCGTCTGCGTAATCGTACAATCCACGGCCAGCAGTTCCCGCGATGACATGAATCGGGGCACCGGGTTCGGAGAAGTCAACACCGTTGTCGTCAACCCCTCTGTTTTGAACGGTTGAGTTGAGAACCGGCCAAGTTCGCTCGTGGAAGTGGTCGTGTCCCCAAATCACCAAATTGACTCCCTGCTCAACAAATAGTTGCTCCAATTCGGACCTTAACAGGTCATCATTGTCATGCGAGGCGTCACCATGCGAGGTGTACATCGGCTTGTGACCAAAGACAACCAACCAAGGGGTCTCGGCCCGGTTTGCATTCGCCTTCGCCAAATCTTGGGACAACCACTGGTACTGGGCACTGCCCGCCGAAAAGTCATGCTCTGTCGAAATCCCAGCGAAGTGAACCGGTCCGGCATCAAAAGAGTGCCAAAAGTCACTGTTTGAGTCAGAAGGAAATTCAAATCGCGTCTCGTAGGCGTCAAAACCGAACGACGCCTCGTTCTCGTGATTGCCGGGCACCATCATCCACGGCATACTCGCCATCGAAGGCTCGTTGTAGATGAGGTATTCATCCCAAACTGATTGCTCGCCGTTGGCATACGAAATATCGCCGGAAAGAATCAGGAAATCAGCGTCACTCTGCAAAACTTTCTCGCTGGTCTGCTTCGCTTCGTCACTCGTTCCGTGGTCTCCAAAAGCGATGAATTTGACAGAGGAAGCGGGGGAGGGAAGGGTGTTGAAATTGAAGGTGGGTGTCCAAACGGTCCCATCACCAACGTGGTAACTGTAATTCGAATCGGCGGCCAGCCCGGTCATCGTTGCAGTGTGGAAAACCATGTCGTAATTGTAGCAACTTTCACTTCCAGTTGCACTCTGGTCCAAAGTTCCATCCAAGCCGTACTCGACCACCGAATCTGTCTGGCCCTCTGTCGCCCACGAAACCTGCATCTCAGTCGGCTCTTGGGTCATGGAAATATGCACCATTCCTGGCTGGTCGTCGCCGAAAAGAGTGGTGATTGGGCAACTCAAGAGTTGTGCGCTGGCTGAAGGGATTGTCATCAGCAGTGGCAGCAGGAGGAGTAGTGCGAGCGTGCATGGCAGAGCGAGCGCCCTTGCGCGAATTGTTTGGCGAATTTCGGGAGCCGCCTCGGCTGAGACCATCTCACTCATCCCAGGGAAACCAATCTTTTTCGCCTTCAGGTCGATACCACCACTGGTCGTCATCGTCCTTCCACCACTCGACTCCTTCATCGTCGAAATAGTGGTCTTCCTCTGCATCTTGGCCGGCTACTACGACTCCTTGTTCTTCGAGAATTTCTCGCTTGACATCCTCGGCCTCCTCCTCCACATCGTGGAATACACGGCCGCCGGGGTCTTGGGAGCGCATTTTGCCATGGTCTCCCGAAGCGATTGCATCATCTGAGTCGCGATAGAATTCTTCTGCCATTTTGCGCTTGTAATCGTCGTATTCATCGCTTCCCCAAGAGCCTTGGCCATCAATTGAACCCGACATCAATTCATCGAGATTCACCGGTCCGCCAAGTTCGATTTCTGGCGCATCTGGCATATTCGTCTCATCGTATACATCTTCCTCTTCGTCATCGAATTTCTTGAATACGCGGCCGTCGGGGTGAACTTCTTCAACCGCTTCAAGCAGTAAATCATGTTCGCCCGTCGAAATATTGCCCTCGTCGAAGAAGCGGCGAACAGAGCGGGCGATGCCATTCAGTTCGCGACCGAGGTCATCGGGTTCAGATTCGTCCACAATCTTGTCAATTTGACGGATTGTCCTATCGTAAGCGGTGCCTGTGAGGCTACCGAAGAACTTCCCGATGCCCTTCTTCTTGCGTGCCACGCTGCTACCTCTAGTAACAATGGAGCGCCAAGCCTGTTAAGGATTCACCGCCGCACAGAGTCTGTGGTAGACGGTTGGCTGGTGGAAGCGATGGCGGCGTACAACGCCGAATCGCTTGAGAATCGCGATGGGTATCGCGGATTAGTCCATATGCCAGGAGAATGCCTTGAACAAATCGTCCGATGGTCTTTGGAATCGCTTCCAGATGAGATTCTTGTCGGCCTCGACACCGACCAACAACGACCACATGTCTCTGAAGTCGATGAGGCCTACCAAGGCGTCGAGCATGAACCTGAGTTATTCGCAGGCCAAGGTTTTGTGCTCACCGAACCTACATTCGTGAATCGCGGCGACTCATTTTCGGTTCACCATGTTCCCGAAGAGTGGACCGACGGAATCTTCACTGAAACTCGCGGTCCAAGAGGGGGCCGCTTCGTTCACTGGCTCCACACCCATCCAAACGCTGTCGCAATTCCTTCAGCGCAAGATGCTGACGCAGCCCAATACACGCTTGGAGTCGACATGATTCTCGGAATCCAATTTTCACCCGAGGGGCCACTCCCATGGTTTGAGGATGCAGCAGGGGTAAGGCGGCAACTTCAGCCAGACGAGGTGGCGGAAGCGAGTACGCAGGACAAACCCAGACGGCGAGGTTGGGGCAGCAGGCGTCACAGACAACGGCCGGTGTTGGGAGTCGCACCAACGGGTCACAGAATCCACGGGCTGGAACTCATCTCATTTCATCGCTCGGGGAGTGGAATCAATGTCATCTTCATCGACGACGACGGTTATCCATACGGCTGGGCTCAAAGCTCTTGAAAGAAATTTTCGCGAAAGTGGGCGAGTTCTGCTATTGACTCTCGGATGTCATCGAGGGCGCGATGTCCGGCTGCTTTTTTGAAGCCGGCAATGGCAGGTTTCCACCGTTTGGCCAATTCTTTGACGGTTGAGACATCGATGCTGCGGTAGTGAAAATGGTCGTGGAGATTAGGTAGATATTTCCGGATAAAACGGCGGTCTTGGCCGATTGTGTTGCCGCAAAGTGGGGACTTTCGGTACTTGGTATGCTCCTGCACGAACTCCAAGGTGAGACGCTCCGCCTCCTCTTCGTTGACCTCGCTCGCCCTGACTTTCTCAACAAGGCCGCTCTCTGTGTGGTGCGAGGTGTTCCACTCATCCATCGTGTCTAGCAACTCGTCGGATTGGTGGATTGCGAGGTTGGGCCCCTCTGCAATGATGTTCAAATCTGAATCGGTTATGATAGTTGCAATTTCGATGATGCGATTCGTGGCCGGGTCTAGCCCGGTGAATTCGCAGTCAATCCAGATGAGGTGGGCTTCTGCCATCGTGGTCCGTCGAAGCATACCCTTCATGAGCGTTGGCCTTCGAATAAACACACATACTGATAGCGAAAGTTGGCGGCGGAGTGGTCAAGGGCGACTGTGACTGCCGCAGGATCCGCTCAAGAGGGGAGATTCGATGGAAGAGCGAGAGGTCGGATTCTTTGAACTCCTGCGAGTCAATCCGAAGTTTCGCCGATATTGGGTTGGAAATTCAATTTCGATGCTCGGTGAGTGGTTCAACACGATTGCCCTCTTCGTGCTGATAGACGCGATGAGCGACAGTTCCGAACTGGCGCTTGGTGTCCTATTCATGCTGCGAATGTTCGCTCTGGCCTTCCCTCAACTATTGACAGGAGTTCTCGCCGATCGATACAGCAGAAAGTGGCTGATGGTGCTCGCCAATATTCTCAGCGCTGGCGCGGTAGCCTCGCTTCTCTGGGTCGATATCAACGACAGCGAGCAAATCTGGTTCGTCTACGGAGTCGCCGCCCTGTTGATGTTGCTCCACGCCATCTACATCCCGGCTGAAAACGCGGCGATGCCGAACATCACCAAGCCGAACGAGTTGCTCACCGCCAACGCGATGAACTCGGCGACCTGGTCCGCCTCACTGGCAATCGGCTCGGCAATCGGCGGCTTCGTGGTCGCTGCGAAGGGAGTCGAAGTGGCATTCATCGTCGATGCAATTGCATTTCTCGTAGCCGCGGCGATCATCGCCACAATCGACATTCCACAGACCAAGGACAAGGGGAAGGAGGGCTCGTTCATCGCCTCGAGTTTTGGCCAGATAAAGGAGGGATTGGTCATCATCTGGACGACCCCGAGGGTGCGGAGAGTCATCACCGCGAAGGCGCTCTGGGGGCTCTTTGGGGGTGGACTGGTCTACATGCTGGTGCTAATCGGCGCTGACATCGGGATGGGTAACTTCGCGGCTGGCCTCGGAATTCTCTTCGCGGCGCGTGGGTTGGGTACCGGGCTCGGCCCCATTCTTGCGAGATACGCCTTCACAGATCGTTCGAAATGGCCCTTCATGCTCGGCTGGCTGGTCTCCACCAGTGGGCTTGGCTACGCTCTCATCGGATTCCTTCAGTGGCAGGCTTGGTTCGTGCTGTTCGTGGTGCTGGCGCACGCGGCTAGCGGAGTCAACTGGGTGCTCTCAACGGTTCTGTTGCAGGAGCGGAGCGAGGATGAGTGGCGAGGCAGGATGTTCTCGACCGATTTCCTGCTGATGACTATGGTCAACGGCTTCTCGACGATGGCTGCTGCCCTTTTGATCGAGTTCACCGACTACGGACTCTATGATGCCGTCAAGTTGTTCGCGGTGCTGCAGATTATCTCCGGTGTGGTGTGGGTCATGCTGGTCACGCCGGGTGAGAAGGCGTATGCAAAAGAGCAGGCCACGCTCAATTGACTTCGCCTGCGAAGGCGTGAACCCCATCGGCGAGTTCATGAGCGGGCCGCGGACCGCCCGGCTCATGGTGGATATGGTCGATCAAGTCGACGCGCGCGGATTGGCGATGAGCCCTTCACTTCCGGAAAGTTGCAAGAACTACCTGATTGACATCGATGGAACCGTCTGCGAGGATGTTCCGAATGAGGAGCCTGAGCGCATGGCGGATGCAGAGGTTTTCGAGGATGTGGTGGAGGTCATCAACGGCTGGTACGACAAGGGCCACATCATCACCTTCTTCACGAGCCGAACCTCCGACTTGGCTGAGGTCACCGAGCGCTGGCTGGACAAAAACGGCTTCCGATACCACGGAGTTCTGTACGACAAACCAAGGGGCGGAAACTACCACTGGGTCGACAACCACACTGTCAGGGCGACCCGATTCAACTCCAAATTCACTCAGTTCGTCAAACGGTGGGCTGAGGTAGAGGTCTTCGACGACAAATGAGCATCACCTGCACAAAACGAAACCCAATACACGGGTCTTTTTGGGAGATGGTGTGGAAATAACTCAAGCAAGTTAATTTCGATTTCAAGCGGTTGTGTAGCCGACATCGCAGGAGTCATCGCTGAAGGCGAGGATGTAGAGCGAGCGGAGATTGATCGCATTTTCAGCGAGCGAGCGGGTGAAGGCGGCGAGTGAGCCGGGCTCGTGAGCGAGGCTGACCGTGTGGACTTCATTCACCGTGTATGGGGCTCCATTCGATTCGAGGGCGGCTCTTGTCGCCTCGGCGTCGTCGGTCACGATTGCGACTCGGGCGTGAGAGTTTCCGACTGCGGCGATTGCCAAAATATTCACGCCGGCCTCGGCGAGTGCTTCACAGTGTTCGGCGAGCGAGCCGGGCTCGTTACTCAGTTCTACATTGAACTCTTCCATGTAGCACTGGTGGCCGTTCAATGGCTTGAACCTGCCGTAACTATTGGGCTACTGAAGAACTGCTCACCAAATGTTGTGAAGACCCACAAGGACCACGATTGGAGCAAGGCTCATGATTAAATCGCGAACCATCAACTTGAGAGCAACTTTGGACTGTTCACTAACTCCCTTCTGTAGTTCACCATCCATTTTACCCGAAAGTTTTGAGGCTTGGTCGCGAACCACTCCAAGCGCAGCATCAGCGACCTCAAGTCCCTTTTCGCCCGCATCCGAACCGACGCCCAAAACCGAGCCAAAGAACGATTTCTTAGGTGGATCCACACCGGCCTCTTCCAACTGTTCTTCTCTCTTCATACCAAGCAGATTTCTAATGCTGAGTTTCTCAAAGAATCCGAGTGCGCCGCGTGCGCGTACGACTCCTTGTGCCGCTGCTCTGACCACAACTCGATTGCGTTCGGACACTGAGCGAATCAATTTACGAGTTCGTGAAACTCTAAGGAAATCGACGAATAGCCAGAGAACCGCCGTGATGGCTAGGGCGTAGATGCCCTTGGTAGGAACTAGCGCCCAGTCTGGCCAGCCAATCGGCTGAAACAATGTGCGTGCGTAGAAAGCAAGAATGAATGGCAGGAAAATTGCGAGAACTTCGTTGACGACGATTACCCAAAGTCCCTTTATTTTCAACGAACGAACAGCCTGCCAGATAATCATCTTGTCAGGCGAGAACTTTTGGATAAGGTCGATGAGCGGTGGAAGTACCAGAATCAAACGCAGTAAAAGTGGTATTACGAGCAGGTAGAGATACGCCTCGTAAGGCGACGCTGGCGGGAATGTCGGGACATAGACGATGCCTACCATGAAGTGCCACAGGACTCCATCTGCCATCAAGGCTACGCGCGAAGGCTCATGGGGTGTAACCAATTGGAAGGATTCGATGTCATTCAGCCACGACCTGTCACCCTGGCTCGGATTCACCATCGACAAGGAGTGGATGGAGGAAAACATCCGCTGGAAGGATTTCGGAACGGGCGTACGGCTCGGGAGGCTGAAGCGCGAGGGGGAGTGTTCGTTGGTTCTGTACGACGCTGATGCGGAGGTCGAAGTCGAGGCTTTCATGCCCCACATGCACCCGGGCGGCGAAGCATACCTTGTCCTCACTGGCGAGGTGTACGACGAATTTGGCACCTACCCGGCAGGCAGCATCGTCTGGATGGACCCAGAGACCACCCACAATCCGAAGACCCGTGAGCGGACCCTGATTCTGGTTCTATGGCCCAAGGGCGTCAAAATCGTTCAACAAGAATGAGGA
>Ga0209501_10000461_pt1 | contig 49180 bp, 37 predicted proteins | sample ArcticOcean_MG_C_4_FD_187434 | JGI IMG/M metagenome (GOLD analysis project Ga0209501, IMG submission 187434) | Marine microbial communities from western Arctic Ocean - ArcticOcean_MG_CB4_134 (SPAdes) (version 2) | ecosystem: Environmental > Aquatic > Marine > Oceanic | place: Arctic Ocean...
GTTGTACAGGTCTCGTACGCGAGCACCAACCCCGGTCTCAGCGACACCAGTGCCTACCCAGGCTTCTGGCGAGTTGTGCCAAGCGATGCAATACAGGGCCCAGCCATGTCTGACATGGTGACCGCTTCTGGTGCATCCAACCCAGCACTGCTGCACATGACCAACGACTACGGTTCTGGTCTGGCAGACTCCTTCGAGAGCGCATGGGGCACTGACAACCTGTGCACCAAGATTGGCTATGAGGATACCCAGACCGACTTCGCTGCTGAGGCCCAGGCAATTGCCGACGCCGGCTGCGGATCGGTCGTCATGGTGAGCTACTCCGCTGATGGTGCAGCTATCCTTGAGACAATGGCCTACCTCGGCATGTCTCTGCCAACTTTTGGTGCAGATGGAATTGCTGACTCCGCATTCTTGGAGGACTTCAGTGTACCCGCTATTGCTAACGGAGTGATGGCTACCAAGCCACGCGCTGGCTCGAGCTCAGGCGACTTCAACGACCGCTGCGCGGCCGATGAGGGCTGCGCTGGTGGTATCTACACAGGCGAGACTTACGACGCTGTGATGATGATTGGACACGCGGCCATGATGGAGGGTGGAGCCAACATGGCAAGCCACCTCAATATGGTCGGAGACGACTACGCTGGTGCAAGCGGTGACCACACCTTCCTCGACAACGGAGACGTTGCCGGAGCAGGTTACGACATCTGCGAGTTCGTAGCACTATCGTCCTCTGACATCTTCTTCAACTGCATGAAGTGGTGGTCGGCTATCGACGGCATTCAGGATACCCCCTTCAACGGTATGACTGTGAAGATCGGCTTCCTGAACCCGATGACCGGACCTATCGCTGTTTACGCACCGGGCTTCGGTGCTGCGGCAAGCATCGCCCTTGGGATGATGAACGCTGCAGGATGGAGCTCCGGTCTACAGTTCGAGATGGTAATGGCTGACTCTGGTTGCAGCGGCGACGCCGCTGCTATTGCAGCTCAGACCCTAATCGATGCTGGAGTAGTTGGTGTAGTAGGAGCAGCCTGCTCAGGCGCAACAATGGCCGCTAACGCGGTTCTCAGCGCTGCAGGCATCCCAATGATCTCGTACGCGAGCACCAACCCTGGTCTCAGCGACGCAGAGGCATACCCGAACTTCTTCCGAGTTGTGCCTAGCGACGCTATCCAGGGCCCTGCTCTGAATGACGTGGTCGCAGCAGATGGCGGCACTGATGTCGCTCTGATGTACATGACCAACGACTATGGTTCAGGATTCGCTGACGCGTTCACAGCCGCTCACGGTGCAGACAACCTCTGTGCTTCGATTGGCTATGAGGAGACCACCACCGACTTCACCTCTGCGGTGCAGCAGGTCGTGGACAACAGCTGTGGTAGTGTAGTACTGATTTCGTACGCCGCTGACGGAGCGGCCATCGTTGAGGAGCTCGCTGCGCAGAGCTTCTCTGGACTGATCTTCGGAGGCGACGGTGTCGCTGAAGAGGGACTGTGCTCATCGATGACTGACCCGACACTGTGTGACGGTATCGTTGCCACCAAGCCTGCTTCGGCTACGCCGAACGAGCGCTCGGTGGCTTTCGCGCAAATCTGTGGAGCAATCCCTGACTGCGACAGTGGTATCTACACCGCTGAGGCGTTCGACGCTATGATCATCATGGGATATGCTGTCTTCGCGGGCGCTTCGAGCCCCCCAGGCACACCTCTCGGCTTGCTGATCAATGCTGTCGGACAGGGCTTCGTAGGAGCTAGCGGCGTCCACACCTTCACCCCTGGTGGCGATGTGGGCGGCAACGGATACTGCGTTGGAACCTTCAACGCGGCAAGCGATGGTACTGTTTCGTTCGATTGCGACCGATTCTGGTCGCTTGAGAACGGCATACAATAAGCCAGAAGTCTTGAGTGACTTGAAGAGAAACTGGGACGTAAAGCACCACGGCGGGCTAATCGCCTGCCGTGGTGCCCCCCAACAATGATTACTACTCACAGACAGCGTCAGATGGGCGGTTTCGCCGCCGGTGACGCCAATGTTCAATTCTCAACTAAGCAAGTGGAAAGAGACTCTTCTCTTCTTCTCTTCTTCTCTTATTTTCTTCATCCCATTCATCCCCGATACCGGGCCCTCTTCTTCTCTTCTTCTCTTCTTCTCTTCTTCTCTTCTTCTCTTCTTCTCTTCTCTTCTTCTCTTCTCTTCTTCTCTGTCACAGGGGCAGCGTAGAACAGTTATCGCTCTGTTCATCATTATAGATGCCAACATAGGCCTACTGAAAGGCTGGGGCCTACTCAATCTGTTAGACTCCCTCGCTGGGGGCAATGTACCCAATGATATGGTCTGGTTGCTGCAGGTCATCGAGTCAATCTCAGGTGGATTCTTCCTAGTTAAGATCCTATTCGACGATGTTCCTGGAAGTTGGCCAAGATCGATTGCCATCGCCTTGTCGCCGATATTCCTGTTGTTCATGGTAGGCATGAGTCTTGACAATCTATTCAAGGGCCTGAATGACGACGTCAGACTAACTTTCGACCTCATCTCCATAGGCACATCAACACTCACATGGGCGTCAACCTATCTCGCAATCGCAGTCGGATTGACTCTCACTTACAAGGTCCAGCGCTACGGTAACTTTGCCCAAAGCGAGTTCTTCATGCTCGGCATGTATCTCTCTATGGTCATGGTCTGGTCTGACTACTTCTTCCCGATGTACGATGCACCTCTGGACGGCACTCTGGCATGGTCTGTCCTTCTCTGGACGCTCGTTGCCGCGTTCATGCTCACTGGTCTCGCTGGTATCATCATCGACAGGCTCGTGTACCGTGGCTTCCGGAAGAAGGAGGCATCCCCACAGGTGATGATGATTGCATCCCTGGGGGTGGCTCTAGCTCTGAGGGCCATCACCTACCTCCGCTTCGGCGCCGGCAAGAAGATGTTCGAGCCGGATGCTGATTGGAGAGTCCCAACTCTGAGGTGGGACATACCGACCCAAAAACTGCGATTGAATCTAGGTGTCAGGGACCTCGAAGATGGCGGTACATACACGCACGGTGGATGCGAAACGGTAGGCACAGACGAGGCCGGTGCACCGCTATACGAACACATCACGAGTGAGGGCAGCAAGCCGCTGCTGGATATTTTTGATGTGGCTAGCGACTGCATCACCGAGGCCACCACTGGCTACGCGTACTACAAGGGTGCAATCCCTGTCCTAGTCTTCTCCTCCATCATCCTCCTGCTGATTCTGCTCAAGAAGACCCGCCTCGGGCGCAGGATGAGGGCGGTAGCCGACAATCCAGATCTAGCGGCCAGCAGTGGGATCAACGTCGAACGCATCCAACTGACAAGCGCGTTCCTGTCAGCAGGAATCTCAGGCATGGGGGGGGCCATATTCGCAATGACCCTCAGGTTCACCCCTGAGACTGCCTTCACTCTCCTACTGCCCTCCTTCGCAGTCATCGTCCTAGGAACCATCGGCTCGATTCCTGGGGCCATAGTCGGCTCACTGATTGTCGGGTTCGTCAGAGCTCTCTCCTCACCTGTGTTGATTGGAATAGGACTGCCTCTGGGACGTTCCAACTACTCTGCCCTAGATGGTGTGATGCCCTACGTCTTCCTCGTGGCAATACTCATGATCATGCCAGAAGGCATCGGGTCGGCATGGGAGAAATGGAAAGTCGATAGGTTACGCAAACGAGCCGAGGAGAAACCATCCAAAAAACTGGGGGCGATTCTCGCCATATCTCCTTTGGGTGTACTGGGGGCGCATAACTTCCAGCAGAGAAAAAACGCCAGAGGCGAATCGATGATGATTGTGACCATCGGGGCCTATGTGTTCAGCAGAATCACCCGCTTCATTGCTGGTAACTCATTCGCCCAGGGATCCTGCTCCGACGACTGCCAGGACTCTGGTTCAGTCGCAACTAACTTCGAGATGGTGACCGGCAGGACGGAAGGCGACTTCATCAAACAGGACTCGCCATTCTCCCTCTCAGACGTTCCAGACCCCCCCGACGGTCTGGACGCATGGTCGCACGGCCAATGGCTCGCCAACGCTCTGAACGACCTCAACAACTCGTGGTTGGACCTGATGAACACCGAGCTCGGATTCGTCAACACCCTAGTGGACCTAGGTGACGCTATCTGGCCCGCCATCCCGATTCTGGTCTGGTTAATTGCTGTAGTCGAGGGCTACTTCCTGTTTCAGGGTCGTGAAGATGACGCCTTGGAGCCACTGACTGACTTCATCTCCAACCTGACCGCACCTATCACTCAGTCTAGGAACTCTAGTTCGGTAGCCGTTACTCAGGCTCTTGGTTCGGCACGGGCCCCACTTGATTCGTTCCACACAGCGCTGTACGATAGTCTGGACAGTTTCCAGTCGGGATTCGATCGCAAAGGGAAGTACATGCTCCTAACCGTTTTGGTGATAATCCTCACCACGGCGGCTCCGCCGTTCTTCGCAAGGGCCCTATTGATCCTAGTTCTTCTGTGGGCCATCGGTCTCGCATTGCTTGCTTGGAGGACGGGCAATCCTCCCTTAGGAGAACTGAGGCGCCTAGCGCCGTATGGTAGAGAGAGCCCTTTCGGCTCGTGGGTCGCATTCATCTCCTTGCTGGTGTTCCTGCTGTTGTTCGTCGAGTGGTTGCCGGTAGCAGAATCCGAGAACCAGAGCTTCATCAAGACACTGCAAGTTTCCAACGTACTGCTGACTCTCTCCATCTTCTCGCTGATGGCTTTCTCTCTGAATCTGCATACCGGCGTCACTGGGATGGTCAACTTCGGAGTCATTTTCTTCGTTGGGGTGGGAGCCATCACTGTGGGCATCTTGACCGCCCCCAAGGATCTGCACGGCTACGACTGGCCAATCTTCTGGGCGGTCGTAGCAGGGGTGCTCCTGTCTGCCGTATTCGGCTGGTTATTGGCATACCCCACGGCAAGGCTCCGGATGGACTACTTCGCCATCGTGACGATATCGCTCGGCGAGATCTTACGCGTGCTACTGATGGGCGAGCCTCTGCTGAGAGCAGGTTCGTGGGGCTCGTCGATAGGCATCTCGCGTTACCCCATGCCGTTCGAGAACTGGTGGTTCTGTGGCAGAACAGTACCTAACAAAATCCTCATGGGATCGGACTTCCAATTTGGAACTGCTGACGACATTATTGAGCCGATGACTCCTGATGATTGTGCTGATGTAGTCGGAATAGGAAGCCCCGCCGAGTTGCTGGGCCGCTCAAGTGGTGAGTTTACAAATGTCGAAGTGTTAAATCAGACATCAGGGTTTACTGACGTTTCCGATATTGTATATGAGGCGGCACCATACTCGATGGAGCTTGGCCAGCCAGCGCCCTACATGATGATGCTCGCCATCATAGGTATAGCCAGCCTGATTGCGATTTGGTGGCTTCTGGAGACGGTGCTGAAGTCGCCGTGGGGACGAATCCTCCGCTCGATTAGGGAGGACGAGGAGGTCGCGCAGCACCATGGGCACGATGTATTGACACACAAGGCGGCGAGCCTTGCACTCGGTGCTGCTATAGCAGGCTTCGCCGGAGCCCTCTGGGCGTGGAAACTCACTGGTTTTCAACCATCCTTCATGGCGCCTGCGAGATCGACATTCCTAGTCTGGGCAGCATTCGTGATTGGCGGCATAGCCAACAATAAGGGAATGGTAATTGGAGCATTCATTTACGTGTTGATGGAGTTCGTCTTCAACGTCCTAGTGGCCGGCCAGGGCTCATCGGATCTTCCACTCAATGAAACTGCTGCCATGATTGATCGCTTCTTCGAGTGGCTGGTAACAGGTAGCGAACTTTGGTTCTGGCCGCACTTCACCCCGTTTGAGACCTTCCTTGCAATTGGAACGATAGGCCTCTTGATCAATAAATGGAGCATGGTCGAAATCGGTCTTTGTGGCGCCACAGTATTCTTCGCGAACGGGATTCTCCTAGGTGAGCGCTCGATAGACGAGGGCTTCATCAGCGGCACAATTCTTGCTGACATGGCCTACGTCAAGGTCCTACTGATTGGCTTGATGATAGTGTTCTCACTGAAGTACAACCCGAAGGGTCTGTTGCCCGAAGTCCCGAGCAGACCACCCCGTCGCACCGGAGGTGAAGCCGAGTGAAGACAGTGCTCCGAGTCAAAGGTCTACGCAAGGAGTTCGGCGGGCTTGTTGCTGTTGAGGACGTCTCCTTTGAGATTAGTCCAGGTGAATTCGTAGGCCTCATCGGACCCAATGGCTGCGGTAAGTCCACCACGTTCAACTGTATCAGTGGGCTGCTCGACCAGACCGCTGGAACAGTCGAGGTGTTCGAACAGGACGTCTCTACTAAGAGACCTGATGAGATTCAGAAACTCGGTCTTACTCGCACCTTCCAGCATACTAGGCTGTGGCGCCGGATGACAGTCATAGAGAACCTGATGGTCCCTCCGAGAAATCAGTTCCTCCCTCCCGAGTCCGAAGCTCCGATGCACCGTGCGTACCCCCTCCTCTCTGTCCTCGCCGTCCTCACCTCCCTCTTGGTAGTGGCGTATTATGCGATTGGGAACGGGGTGCCCTGGTCGTTGTTCAATCTCATAGTGACACTCGGATTGTTCACAGGCGTCATTGCATTCAGGTCGATCGAGGGTAAATTGGAATTCGACGCAGCCGCAGATCGGATTGAATCAACATTCCTCCCCCCGCTATTCGTAATGCGCGCTCTGCTCAGACCGGGTAGCGGACCCGCTGAGGAGGAGCGTCTGGCTAAGGCGTACTCGGTACTCGACCAACTCGAGGTCCCTCACATGGCTCACAATCTGACAAGCGAACTCTCTGGAGGTCAGAGTAAACTAGTTGATATCGGGCGTTCTATGATGGGTGACCCAGAACTCCTCCTACTCGACGAGCCAGTGGCTGGTGTCGCCGGTCCGCTCGCCATGAAGATCTTCAACAACCTGAGGAACATTGTCGATGAGACCGGTATCTCGGTACTCATCATCGAACACAATATGGACTTCATTCTCAGGCAGGGCGTTGACCGTATCATCGTCATGAATGAAGGCAAGATCCTGATGCAGGGTACGCCCAATGAGGTCAGGGGCAATAGGGAAGTCATCGAGGCCTACTTGGGAGCGACCGGGGAGCCGCAGGAGGAAGAGATATGACTCGAGTGCTTGAAGTGAATGCCCTTGAAGGCGGGTACGGTTCAGTACAGATCTTGCACGGCATAGACATGCACGTCGACGAGGGCGAGTTCGTCACCGTAATCGGACCTAACGGATGCGGCAAATCGACGCTGATCAAGACCATCTTCGGAATCGCCACCCACTACTCTGGAGACATCCGGTATCGAGACAAGGACGTCTCTGGATGGAGGACCGATCAACTGGTCAATCATGGGATAGCCTATGTCCCACAAGTGGACAACGTGTTCCCCTCCTTGACGGTTGAGGAGAACCTGCAGATGGGCGGCAACACACTCGACACCAGAACCCTCAACGAGAGAATTGAAAGATCACTCAAGATGTTCCCGGACCTGCGCAACAGAGTGCACGACCTAGCAGCCTCACTGTCCGGAGGCGAGCGCCAGATGCTCGCTATCTCACGAGCCCTAATCTCGGACCCGACCTTTTTGCTATTGGACGAGCCCACCGCCGCCCTTTCCCCATTGTACCAGCAGCAGATCATTGACAGGATAGACTCGCTGCGCGAACAGGGCATAACCGTCCTCATAGTCGAGCAGAACGCGCGCCTCTCCCTTTCCCGTTCAGACCGCGGTTACATTATGGCGAGCGGCAAGATAGTACACACAGGTGATGCCAGCCACATTCTGACAGATCCCGAAATCGCCGAATATTTCCTTGGTGGCACCAGCCACTGAGATCATTCGATACCACAGAACGAGAGTCGCAGGAACTGGTTGTCGGTAGCCACCCTTTCGAAAGGAGGTCTTTCCTCACTGAGATCCCTGAGGTGAATCTCAGCGGTCACAGCAATCGTCGCTTTGACCAGATGCCCTCCTCTGACCGCGTGACCATCATCGGACAACACCACATGAATGTGAGTGAATGGGCCATCTGGACCGGGCGCGAGATTACCCTCAGTGCTGAGTAGTTCCGTTGATTCTTCGTGCACCACGGTCTGATATACTCCATCTCCGTCCAGATAGCCTATTTCAGCCCCAATGACTCTGCCAATACCGCTGGTGATAGCGGCCGCGTTGATACCATGCTGAGACAGACTGCGAAGGGATTCGTGCATATCCTCGCCCGGATCGAGCCTGACGAACACATCCCTACCTCGGCGAGAGAACTCCATGCTCCTCCATTGAGCCTCAACTCTTGAATGCCACCCAAGATGGTTTTCTAGTAGTCCTGGCTGAATCAGAGTGCGCTCTGCAGTGGAAGCCTCAAGTGCCTCATTCGACACCCTGCCCGGGTCGTTTTTCTCTACTGGAACAGGAGGGGTTGAGAAGGTCGGACCTTACTATTATATGCCGTGAATTCGGAGACACAAAGCCCGGCGGTGAAAACATGACAATGGCGACACACGACTCCTCAGCCAGATGGCGAACCTTCCTCACTGAGGTCAAGGAGGACCAGATTCTCCTCCTACTTTCTAAACAAGCTCCTCCTTACTTGGAAGTTCCTTTCCACGAGCTGCAGGCCTTCGACCCGGAGTTCGCTGACGACGTGCTGGAGCATCCTCGTCAGATTCTCAATCGAGGCTCTCAAACCCTCATAGAGATATGCCGAGAGAGGGGCGAAGACATCGATGCCGTTCTACGAGTTGGCGAATTACCTCGAGACAGCAAGAGACCCCTCCGTGATATTGGCACCGCCGACATCGAACGCCTGCGCAGCGTCGATGCCATCATCACCAAGATCTCCGACCTCAAGCCGCGCCTGCACGTAGCTGTCTTCACCTGCGAGGCCTGCGGTAACACCATTGAGATCAGTCAAAAGAACGAGAGGGAACTGGTTGAACCTCTGAGATGCCCAGCTGACTCCGGGTGTGGAGGAAGTAAGAACTCAAAGGACAATCCAACGAGGTTCAATCTCGTGATCAACATCTCCAGAATGGTCAACAACCAGTGGATAGAGATACAGGAGCTTCCTGAAAATGTACCTAGTGGGGCACAACCCACCCGTGCCTCTGTCCTCGTCGAGGGAGATCAGGTGAACCGACACTTACCCGGAGAGAGGGTAGTGGCGAATGTGATGCCCGTGGTTCGCAGCGAGGTCCGCCGCAACCGGAAGACCCCCATGTTCGACATCATCTACCATCTAATCAGTTCCGAGCATGAGAGCATCCCGTTTAACGAAATCCAAATCAGTGAGGAGGACAGGGATGTGATACTCGAAATCTCCCGGAGGGAGGATCTGATGAAGCTCATGCAGCAGTCGATAGCACCCTCGGTGTTTGCTACTGGGGTGATGCACTATGTCAAGCGCTCGTTGGCTCTACAGTTGTTCGGAGGTGTGTCTAGAATAAATCCCGACAGGACCCGAACACGAGGGGACATACACATCCTCCTGATGGGCGATCCTGGTGTGGCTAAGTCCCAAGTCCTGATTTACATGTCAAAACTCTCTCCTCGAGGAAAATTGGCTTCTGGAGGAGGGGTTTCAGGGGCCGGTTTGACCGCAGCCGCTGTCAGAGATGCTTTCGGAGATGGCAGATTCGCTTTGGAGGCCGGCGTCCTGCCTCTGTCCGACAGAGGCTTGGCAGCAATCGATGAGTTTGACAAGATTAGCGAGGAGGACAGGAAGGTCATGCACCCTGCCATGGAACAGCAGGAGATACATGTGGCCAAGGGTGGAATCACTGCTACTCTCCCATCTAGGTGCTCAATTCTTGCTGCGGCGAATCCCAAAGACGGGAGATTTTCCAAGAGAGGGCCAAATCAGAGCGTCATGCGCTCTTTCAACGAGACCGGTCTTCCACCGCCTTTGGCCTCGCGTTTCGACATCATATGGATGATTAGGGACGAGGTCAGGGTCGAGGATGATGAGTTGATTGCCCGGCACATTCTGGACATGAGGACCCAAGGAGTCAGCGAGTTCAAGATCGAGGAAGCCATCGACCTCGATCCCGCTGAGGGGCAGGTGGATCAGATATTCGCCACTAGTGTCGATAAGAACGAACACTTCACCCTTGAGTTCCTTCGTAAGTACATCGCCTACGCCAAGCGCAACATCCACCCTGACCTTGACGAAAACGCCAGAGCCGAGATACTCAGTTACTACACCAATGAACGCCAGTCCTACGGGCGTGATGATCAGTCGGGAGAGTCCGAGGTTATACCAATCACAGCACGCGCTCTTGAGGCTCTTATCCGCCTCACTGAGGCCCACGCTCGGATGCATCTCAGGGATATAGCCTCCTCCGAGGATGCGAGGGTAGCTCTCGCAGTATTCAGGCACTGGAGGGAGGAGTCCGGAATCGAGGATGAGTCAGAGCTCTACTCAGGAGTTTCCGCCAGCGCACGGACTACCAATACCCTAGTCCGCAGCATTATTCGGGATATTTGCTCGGAGGGTAACGGGTCAGCTAACCTTACGGAAATATACAACAGGGCCTCGGTCAGAAAAATCTCTGATACGACCGTTGATGATGTCCTCTCTCGTCTGCGGATGAGCGGCGAGGTGTTCAGTCCTCGCAACGATGTGTATCAGTTCGCCCGCTGAGTCTATTGAACAGGGCCTTCTCTGGAGGCCGATGGCTATGGAACCGCGGGGCGATATCGACAACCCACAAGACCTCGACCCAATCGCCCTCGGATTCATGTGCGGATTGGAGATTCATCAGCAGTTGGCCACCGGGAAGTTGCACTCGAGGATGCCAAGCGAACTATTCGATTATGGAATCGCAGAGGTACCAGATGACTGGCCCCGCTCGAGTCGCCGCCTCAGGGCTTCTAGGGGCGAGGCAGGTCAGATCGACATCGCTGCTCGCTTCGAGCATAGGAGGAACCGATCTTTCGTCTATGTCCAGCCTCCCAATGCCGGATTAATTGAGATGGACGAGGCTCCTCCTCTCGAGCACGATGGCGACGCAGTCGATGTGGTCCTCACCATGGCTGCGATGATGGATGCAAAACCAGTCTCCGCGCTCCAAGCTATGCGCAAGACGGTAGTGGACGGATCTAACACCAGTGGCTTCCAGCGCACCACGCTCATCGCTACCGATGGTGCGGTTGACACCCCCTCCGGGGTGGTTGGTGTGGATGTGATATGCCTAGAGGAAGACTCAGCGAGGAAGCTGGATACCCAGTCCTCCTCGTTGGGAGAGACAGTCTTCTACACCCTCGACAGACTCGGTATGCCACTAGTCGAGGTCGCTACGGCTCCGGATGTGCAGACCCCCGAGCACGCCAAGGAGACCGCACTAATTCTGGGCACCTTGCTCAGGGACACCCGCAGAGTTAGGAGGGGATTGGGCTCAATCAGACAGGATCTCAATGTAAGCATTGCTTGTGGAGACCGTGTGGAGATCAAGGGCTGTCAGGATCTTGATTGGATTCCACGGATAATCAGTCTTGAGATGGCACGACAATTGCACATGTACCGGCTCGCCAACGAGCTCCGTAGCGAGGCCAATCTACCTCCACTGCCTCCAGACAGGGACGACGACAAGATTCCTGTTGAGAATCGAGTATCTGTCGCGGCTACGTCCCGACTCTCTCTCAATATCCATGATCTCTCAGACCGTTTCGTAATCTGCGAGTCAGAGATGGTGCGTAATTCACTCTCCGAAGGATCGCGGGTGCAGGGAGTAGCACTCCCTGGTTTCGCCGGTAAGATTGGAAGCATACGCCTCGATAGCGATGGAGCACAACTTCCTCGACTCGGCAGGGAACTTGCGAGTGCAGCGAGGCTGGCTGGCGTTGCCGGAATCTTCCACTCGGACGAGCTGCCTGCTTACGGAATATCAGAAACCGAGGTAGCAGAGGTCCGTCAGACGCTCTCATTGGAGGAGCCCGATGCTTTTGTGCTGTGCGTTGCTCCATCTTGGCAGTCGGAACTCGCTCTGGAAGCAGTGGTCGAGCGTGCCCGAGGTGCATATCACAGGATAACCCGCGAGGTTCGCAATGTCGTAATCAGGAAGGGGCAGCCAGCTGACGGAACGACGACAGCAATGAGGCCACTTCCTGGTGGAGCGCGGATGTACCCTGAGACCGACATTCCGATTCTAAAGGTCTCTATCGAGCACTGGGATGGCATCCGAGACAACTTACCGCTGAGTACAGAGCAGAGGCGCGAGCGACTACAGAATCTCGAACTGTCCCAGAACCAGATGGACGCTATCCTCGGCTCCGAGATGGACGATATTCTGATTATGGGAGTTGAGGGTGGGCTATGTGGATGCAAATCGGTTCCAGCCAAGGCATGGGCCTCAACGATTCTGGACAACACTCGTGCTGACCTAGCGGAAGGCACCGGACACGACGAATCGAAGGTCCCATGGCCAGTGCTCACACTAGCCGTGCACGCGCGTGAGGAAGACATCATCACACGTGAGGGACTAGTCCCCATGGCTCGCAAACTCTGGCTGGAGGGGCCGTCCTCCACTGAGACCGAGTTCGAGGAGAGGCTGGAGTGGTTCACGCAGCAGGCCGAGGAAGCCGGGTTCACCCCTGCTGACACAGGGGAGGTTGAGGCTGCTGTCGAAGAGATCATCTCTGAGAACATGGATATGATCGGGGAACGTGGTATGGGTGCTATGGGTCCGTTAATGGGTGCTGTGATGCAGAAGCTAGGTGGTTCAGCCGATGGCAAAACTGTGAGCGAGGCACTGCGTAGGAAAATAATTGAGTTGGACAACTAGGATTGTTCAATAACCGATTCAACTGTCTTTAGGCTCCGTGTCCGACTCTTTGAAACCAATTTCTCTGGGAATACTCGTTCTGCTCCTAGTATCATTCCCAAAAATCAGCACTGAGTGGGCTAGAATGACCGCGGAGCTGGTTGTTGAGGAAGATGACCCACACTTTGGCCTGCCCGATATTTGGGATGGCCAACAAGTTGTTTGCATCCATTTCCCTGAAGCCGAGGCACCCGAGGATTTTGACCGCGGTCGCACACACATAGATTACGACGGGACTGAGTTCATGAGTGATGTCGAATGGAACGAGACCGGGGTTTGCATCGGCGGATTTTCTGGTTACGACGATGGCTGGTCGTTGCTCAACGCCGCAGTCAATTCCACAGGGGACACTTTCCAACTGAACATCACGCAATACTCGTTCGGGCTGATGGTCGACTCGATAGCGGGAGTTGACCCCAGCCAGATGTCGGGAAATTTTAGTGGGGCATATTGGTCGCTCTATCATAATGGAGCGCTCTCGATGATTGGAATTATTGAATTGGAATTAGATTCTGATAGCGTTATCACATGGCGTGTGGACACTTGGTGAGGCCATATGCAGGACAACCATGAAGTGCAAGTTGAATCCCACTAGTAAGGGGGCGCACATGTTCGATGCACACGCGGTAGCACTTGGGCCTCAAGGCATGCTCGTAATCAACATCGCAATGCTCTCCTTGATTGGATGGGCGCTGTGGAGGACGGAACAGAAATTATCCTCCGGAAGCGACCTAATCCTCCTCATCCTCTTGGGTGCCTTTGCAGTCTCGGGGCGTATCCTCCTAGATCCGATACCCAATGTTCAACCAGTTACTGTCATCGTGCTACTGGCCGGCATTCACTTCGGTGCTGCTCGCACTGTGGCACTAGCAACAGCAGTGGCTCTGTGCTCGAACATGCTGCTGGGGCATGGGTTGTGGTCACTGTACCAGGCCGTCGGATGGTCCGTCGTGGGGATTGTGGGCGCGGCCCTGTCGAACCGGCTCTACGTCGACGGGCGCATGATGATCCCAACTCTCGCTGGTCTAGCTGTAGTCTCAGCTTTCGCATTCGACTGGATAGTCTCGCTCAGCGCTCTCCATTCGCTCAGCAGCGAGGTGTTTCTAGTCTATCTGACGGCTGGCATCCCGTACGACTTACTGCATGCTGCGGGTAATCTAGTCTTCGTCGCATGGCTGGCCAACCCCCTCAGTGAAGTCATGACTAGGCACATCGCACCCCCGATTCCAATGGCGGTGAGGGACCCTGTCTCGAGCAGAGTCTGAGATTACGATGGTGTTGGTCACTCGTAGTGACTTGAAACTCTCTAGGGGCAAGCTCACAGCCCAATGCGGTCATGCTGTGGCCGAGTGTATTCTGAAGGCCAAGCGCGAGCAGTCGAGGATGCTCAAGCGCTACATGAGTGAAGGAGCAAGGAAGATAGTTTGCGAAACTCCCGATCTAGAGTCACTGAGAAGATTGTTTGGAGATGCCCGAGTTTGTGGATTGGTGTGCTACATGGTGACCGATGCTGGTCACACAGAGATTCCTGCAGGAACTGTAACCGTGCTTGGTATAGGACCCGGCCCACGCTCGGAAATCGACCCATTGACAAGCAGTTTGCCTCTAGTTAAGTGATATAAATTGAGAAAACCCACCGTGAGCGAATGCTCTGGACGGTGGGGTATAACGGCTGGACTGGGAGGCATTTGCCCCCCAGTCCGCCTTACGTAATTCTGTCAGTCTAGTTTCCCAGAATGATCAGGTCATTTCGACAATCTTAACCGAAGCCATAGCTCCGAGTCCGACCATCAAGCCATCTGCTACCCAGTGACTGGCCATGTTGACTATATCGCCACCATCACCCATTAGGTTAGACGCCATGCCCGCAGCACCGCTGACCGACATGGTCCCAGCTGTTACCATAGCCATCACCACGAAAGCGGTGACCCATGCGTCGCAGCGGTCATAGATGGTCCACAGTAGTGCACCACCAGCAATCAGCCCTAGTGCGCCCCACATGTCGAACTCCCACATTCCGGGGTCCTCAACTGTGGATGACTCGCCCTGGGTTATCAGCAGTACTGCTAGCACTGCGCCGATAACCTGAGCAATTAGGCGGCTTCCATTGTCCATCCAACTGTCCGAATCAGCAAGGTCACCTGTCATTATGTGACCCCACGTGATAACGGGCAGTATGTGGGCTCCACCGATGGCCATCCAAGCTGCAGCTAGTACGAGGGCACCCTCAAGGGATCCAACGCCACCAGCGAGCCAGGCTACCATGAAGGCGCCGCCCATTTCATTCATCATTGTGTCTGTATCTACCATTTTTGTTTCCTCCTCACCTGAGTGAGTGGTTACCGGCTTTCCTGCCGATTTATAATAGAATCCTACGAATTCCGGAAACCAACCCCTCAAAGTACGGTCTTTTCCGTACGCCGGTGTTGCAGTGGATACTAGATTACTCTCATCACAGCGAGTATTCCTAACAACTCCGGTGCTACGCACCGAACGCGAGACCAGAATATACTCAATTGTGAAATTCCTGCTACGCAGGAACCGTCATGAGGAAATACTACTCCCGAGGGATGTGGCAACTCAGGTCAAGATCGAGCCCGAGGTCCGTGAAGGGCTGCTTGTAGAATGCTCAGGCCTTTCAGGCCTGATCGAATGGCTTGACTCAATCGATAGGAGACCAGGTCTAGCGGAGCTAGACCATCAACTGGAAGGCCTCGAGATTAATCTGACAGCTCTCAAGGAATGCATCGGCTATGCCGATGACGGCTACCAGAGGAATGTAATCAAGAAATCCGAGTTCTACGAACTCGTAGCAGTTTGCTGGCTTCCTGGCCAAGAGACTCCAATCCACGATCATGTCGGCAGTGACTGCGCCTTCCTCATCGTCAACGGCACTTCTACCGAAACAATCTACGAAACCAACGAAGAGGGACTGGCGTATCCGATAACCTCCAGACATTATCAGCCCGGAGAGGTATGCGCAGCAGAGGAACCAGACATCCATCGTGTCTCAAATGATACCGATTCCGAACTCGTCAACCTGCACATCTACACCCCACCGCTGCATGCGTACAACATCTACGCTCCAGCCGAGTGATTAGCAGTCACGACATCGAGCTTGTACTCTTCAAGCACTTCACTGAAAATTTGAATATCGGATTCAAACGTCTCTGGCAACAACGGTCCGAAAGAAAAGCGGAAGAATCGAGTATACGGTGTTACATAGGCAGGGTCTTTTGAATGTGGACGGGCCATGTCGCATTCAGAAGCGCATAGGATTGCAGCACCGCGCTTGAAGAGTCGTTTGTTAAGTTCGGAACTCGTCATCCCCTCCGGAAGCTCGAGCCAATGGTAGAATCCACCGTTCCCAGTGTAAACTCCGAGGCCCATGTCCTCGAATGCTTTCCCATATCGCTCCCGCTGCCAGTTGTAGTGCTGCTCCACGGCCTTGCGAGCCTTCTTGACGCGACCAGGTTCGAGAAGCTTGACGGCGTAGTGCTGCGACGGATGACTCACGCCACCCATGCCGAAACTCGAGTAGTTGGCCATCGTCTCGATATTCTTCTTACTGGCGACAATCCAACCGATGCGAATCCCCGGGGACTGCAGTCCCTTTGTGCAGGCCGCTGCGATGAACACGTTGCTGTTGTCCAGATCTTGCACGTACTCGATCGCACTCACGGAAGGAGAATGAAACATCTCGTATGCTTCATCCAGTAGTATGCCGTTTCCTGGCTGCTCAGCCATTTGGATTAACTCTCTCAGTTCCTCACCTGAACGCGTCTGGCCAGATGGATTCTGAGGATTGGATATGACAGGCATTAGTCGCACCTCAGGGTTTAGGCCTGCGCGGTCGAAGTAGGTGGCATTGTTTGGATGGAAACCGTTCTCCTTGGTGAAGGGAACAACTTCGAAGTTGGTTTTGGTCTGCTCCATGATGTCCAGATAAGCGGGCCACTCGATGTTCCCAATTCTCACTTGCACATGCTCTTTGAGGAACGCCATAACGGTGTAGATTCCAGGCCGACCTCCCGCGAAGACCATGACGTTCTCTGGCGTAATCTTGGAGCTGTATTGAGAGTTGTAGTACTCTACGATGGCCTCTCGCAACTCCGGATGGCCCCATGCCTTAGGGTAGAAACGATCCTCCCAAGTGACATCTATACTCGCGGGAAGCGGAGGGCCATCGAACTTCTCCAGAGGCGTCGTCAGAGGGAATCCTTGTGACCACGGGTGCGTGCCTTCGGTGCCCATGAAACTGCCGAAAGAATCCCTGAACGCGTACAGCGTCTCGTAGATGCCCATGGGGGGGCAGTTGTCAGACAGGAAGGATTCCATTTGGCGAGTTTCAACATCTTTGGTATGACCTGGCACGCCTTTTTGCTCTGCCATGCCTCGCCGTGAGGCTGTATACAAATGAGTTTGACCTCTCAGTGCATTCGGCGTAATCAAAGGGTGCACGAACAATTGTTAAATCTTGAGAGAGAAGTCAGGGTGCTATGCGCCAGCCTGTCCGACACCCCAACCCCCTCCCGATAGCCCTCGTGATACTGCTCTTGGGGATGTCAGCCTCAGTAACTATTGACTCAGGGGACAGAGCCGAATTGGTCAATGATAAACCTGTCCTTGAGACTCATGCGAACCTCACTCTCCACTTCCCCGGATCTCAAGCCGGCTCGATATATTCGGCCTCCACAGTACAAGCCTCCTATTACCATACTTGTGCAGTATTGGATAACAGTTCAGTGAAGTGTTGGGGCGAAGGTCAGGTTGGAATGCTAGGCACTGGTGACAACAATGACAGGAGAACTCCAACACAAGTTCTACTTGGATATAGTGGGGGGCTCACTACAGCCATCGAAATCGGACAGGGCTCTGGGTCCGCGGGACACCACACTTGTGCGATGATGACTGATAACACACTCCAATGCTGGGGTGAGGACTACGGTGGCCAAATCGGCCACGGCGGAAATTCTGGGTGGCATAACACACCATACCCAGTGGCGATGCCCGCAGGAAAATCCGCCGTACAGATATCAAATGGAGGGCATCACACTTGCGCTATTATGGATGACAACTCTCTCTATTGCTGGGGAGAAAATGAAGAAGGAATAGTAGGGGTCGGTGAAAGCGGTACCGATGTGACCACTCCATACCCAATCAACCTGCCCGCAGGTCGAACCGCTGTCGCAGTATCTACTGGATGGAAATCCACCTGCGTTATCTTGGACGACGGCACTGGGATGTGCTGGGGCCTGAACGGAGAAGGCCAACTAGGGGATGGAACTACCACTGCTAGAGACGAACCGACACCGATAACAATCCTCCCTGCAAACAGTACGTTGGTTGCGATAACAACAGGTACTTTGACGACTTGTGCACTTTTGGATAACGGTAGTGTGGCTTGCTGGGGCAAAAACGACGTTGGCCAATTTGGAGACGGGACTACCACATCATCCACCTCTCTCAAGTATGCCTCACTACCACCAGGTCGAACCGCGATATCGATTGATTTGGGAAAGTATCACGCCTGTTCAATTCTAGATGACAACAGTAGCGTATGTTGGGGAAACAACACCGATGGACAGATCGGCGACGGGACTACCATTACCCGACTCACACCAACATATGTGACCTTCCCCGGAGGTCATTTCTCGACTATCTCTACGGGCCGGTTGCACACCTGTGGTATCGCATCCAATGCATCACTATATTGCTGGGGTTTTCACGAGGATGGCCAACTTGGGTTGGGCACCTCTGACGGTGTGAATATCCGAGACAGCGACATCCCCGCGTATGTTGACCTAGGGCATTCATCCTCGAACTCGACTGCTTTTGCATCCGCCTCCTTAGGCGAGAGAGATCATGACAACGACGGCACTGTCTCAATATTCGACTCAACTCCCTGGGTTGCTGAATCATGCTCTCCGGGTCAGTATCTGTCCGGTCTGCAGTGTATTGATTCCTCTCCGGGGTACTACGTACCTTACCATGGGATGGCCGAGCAATTCGAATGCTACCCTGGAACCTACCAACCATATACCGGGCAGAGCTCTTGCATGGATACTTCTCCCGGTCACTTCACCGACGTCAATGGTTCGATTAACCAGAGCCCATGCTTCGCAGGGACCTATCAGCCGGCCGACGGTCAAACTTCGTGTATTGATGTCGATCGGGGCAATTACAGCGATGCAGGATTAGCCTTCCAGATACCCTGTCCACCGGGAACCTACCAACCTGACCTCGGACAACCGACTTGCCTAGATGCCGACCCGGGAAACTATGTCTCCGAACCTCAGCAATTCGACCAGACCAAATGCTCGCCGGGAACCTATCAGCCGGTGGCCGGTAAGTCCAGCTGCTTCTCAGCATCAGAAGGGCATTACGCGCCAGGCTTTGGTTCTGCGGATCAACTGGCATGTGAGCCTGGGACCTACGCACCATCGTCTGGCATGGACTCGTGCCACCCTGCCGACCCTGGGTACTACGTCACTGGCAGTGGAGCCATAGATCAGATGGCCTGTCCGGTTGGTTCGCATCAACCGACTCCCGCATCGACTGGTTGCTCTCTGGTCGATTCAGGGCACTACGCACCTGAGTCTGGGACGGGGTTCCAGATACCTTGCCCGGTGGGCAACTATCAACCCAACACGGGTTCAGAGGATTGTATCGAAGTCGATTCAGGGCACTACGCACCAGGCCCTGCTGCTACTTCACAAACCGAGTGTGATGCTGGCAGTTATGCACCTGAGAGTGGATTGGGTGAATGCCTGTTGGCTGACCCAGGTCACCACGTCTCCGATACAGGCTCAGACTCACAAACTGCATGTTCTGCGGGATATCATCAGCCGGAATCAGGCGCTTCGGAGTGCTTGGCCAACGAGATAGGACATTACACGGATGAGAGTGGAACCGCAGAACAGATACCTTGCTCTCTCGGGACCTACCAGTCGATGATAGGTGCGACATCCTGTTCGGAGGCCGACTACGGTTTCCACGTCCCCAACTTGGGTTCCGCGGGCCAGGAGCCCTGTCTGTTAGGCACTTATCAGTCATCCACCGGACAATCGGACTGCATTGACGCCGAGCCGGGACATTACGTTGACATCCGCGAGGCCTCAGGATCCTCCGCTTGCGGGCGCGGATACTATCAGCCTGAGGAGGGGCAGTCTGAATGCATAGACGCAGACCCTGGCAACCATGTTCCTTCAACTGGTTCTCCATCTCAGACACCCTGCGAGCGAGGCACCTTCCAAGAAATGGGGGCGCAGGCAGAGTGTACCGACTCTCAACCCGGATACTATGTATCAACCAGTGGGGCTGAATTTCAAACGGCCTGCAGTGCAGGCACGTATCAGGACACTGTGGGTAAGATGAGTTGTAAGGAAGCAGACGTCGACCACTTCGTTGCTGCATCCGCAGCTACCAATCAGGAGATGTGCAAGGGCGACTCAACGCAGCCTACGAGGGGGCAGTCGAGCTGCATCGAGATTGATACTTCCCCTGTTATCGCGATGGGTGCGGCAGCCGCCGCCGCAGTAATCGTACTCATACTAGTTTACACTCAGTCGCAGAAAAAAGAGGCACCAAAGAGTCGTAAGAAAATAGACACTGATCTCGGCCATTTGGGTGATCAGAAGGGAAAGCTGCGCAAGAAGCGACCCTCGAAGGGCAAGCGCAGAAAGCGGCCCCAGGATGGCAAGCGCAGAAAGCGTCCTCCCAGCAAGGATTGATGGCCTAGCGCACTTGATATGTCAGAGGGGCTCTGTGATGTTCCGTGAAGAACTACCCGAGCGACCGAGTCGACCTGCGCAGTGACACAGTCACACAGCCTACGCCCCCGATGCGTGAGGCGATGGCAGCAGCGGTAGTTGGGGACGATGTTCTAGGTGACGACCCCACAGTGATAGAACTACAGAACCGCATTGCAGAGATGCTCGGGAAAGAGGCCGCGCTGTTCGTTCCCTCGGGGACTATGTCCAATGCAGTAGCAATCAAATCACAGACCAAGCCCGGCGACGAAATTGTCACACATTGTAAGAGCCACATCTACATGTACGAGGCAGGTGGTTACGCAGTGCTAGCAGGATGCTCAATCTCCTTGGTTGAAGGGGAGAGAGGGCAAATGTCTCCTGAGAATGTTCAGAGGGCTATTCGAAAGGTAGCCGGAAGCGATTCACATTATCCAGAATGCACTCTAATTTGCGTCGAGAACACAGCAAATGTAGGAGGAGGATCAATCTACGACCAGGAGACTTTGGATGCAATCTGTGAAGTCGCACATAGGAACGACTGTCGCGCCCACATGGATGGTGCACGGATGTTCAATGCAGTCGTTGCCAGTGGCACCGATCCAGCAAGGATGGTTAGAGACTTCGATACTATCTCGATATGTTTGTCGAAGGGCCTTGGTGCACCCATCGGCTCCGTCCTTGTAGGGGATGCCGCTACCATTGCCGAGGCTCACAGATGGCGCAAGATGTTCGGTGGGGGGATGAGGCAGTCAGGGATACTCGCAGCTGCTGGATTGTATGCCTTGGAGAACAACATCGATAGGCTCGGAGAGGACCATGCCCGAGCCCGGCGTCTCGCCGAGGCGTTGGACGCCATGGAGGAGTATTCGATTGACCTCGGAGCAGTGCAGTCAAACATGGTGTACATCAATTGTAAGAAGGACGGAGCGAAGACTCTGGTTAATAGCCTGGCCGAGCGGGGTGTCGATGTTCTAGATTTAGAGCATGGTGTCGATTACGGCGATATATCGACTCTCCGGGCGGTAGTGCATCTGCACATCACCGATGAGGACATTGACCGGGTCATCGCTGCTTTCGATGCTGCTCAATAACCCGGAAGCATTCAATATCCCAATATGTATGGACTAATGTGAGAGTGACACCATTCCTCTTGGTCGTACTGCTTCTAACAGCCTCAACCCAAGTCATTGCCACCAGTGAGCAAAGCTCGATGTGGGACGATGCAAGAATCGGAGTCACCGGAGGAGTCCTTGGTGCTCTAGAGATACCTCTTACCAACGAGACGACAGACAGTGAAACCATACTCAACTACTCTGAGATGACTCCGGTCATCGAGGTCTACACCGCCACCTGGTGTTTCAACTGCGTGACCACGGAACAGGCTCTCGATGAGGCCATAGGAGATTCCGATGTCATGCGCATTCACTACCACAGGCACAGGTCTGAACCAGAGGACCCCTTTGGCAACAATGCCACGGAGTATCGTTGGGAGTCTATCTATGGCGACGCCTCTACTGCAGTTGGGGGAGCGTCCAGACTTGCTCCGACCACGGTGTTCGATGGGGAGAGGATGCATATGGGAACCTCGCCGAGTTCGAGCAGCCTCACGAACGACTACTCCACATCATTGGCCACTGGATCTTCTTGGAACTTCATAGGGACCGCTCGGTTGTCTATTTCTGTTACCGAATCAGGTGAGACGAAGTTCTCATGGAACATCACCGATCTGAATGTTGACTACGATGATGACTACTGGACCTTTGCTCTAACACCATGGCTTCTTTTTGTCGAGGACAGCGCCAGTTTCCCAGATGGCTCGAATGGTGTCGGGGACTACCTGCACGTGCTGCATGATGCCATTGAATTGGATGGATTGGAAGGCTCCGTGACTGTAGAATCTCCACCGGCATGGGATGATGATGATGTCTCAGCCGTGCTGTTAATAGATTGGTCAAGGAGAGGACCTTCGGTTGGTGACAGCCCTCCATTTCTGCCGGGACCGGGATTGGCAGCCGTTCTGTTATGTCTCATTGTGGCTTCACTGCCGTCACGCAGAAAGCGATGATATCTTAGATATGGTATCCGACCCTGAGGTGGGTTGAATAACCCCACCCCACCATTGTGTATGCTCAGTGATGCCATGTCCTCGGAAACCCTCGTTCAGGTGACTTGTGAAGAGGTGCCCAGAGGCAATATCCCAGTATGGCTCACAGAGCATATTTCGAGACAATCTCTGGGTCCTACTGGATCCGAGTCAGACCTCTCGGGAAGAGTTCTGGTCGTCTACCCTACCGAAGAATCCAGAAAGCAGGCGCTTGCTGGAATGCCAAGTAGTCAGGCTATTGACAGTACACTCCACCATACCATCGACTCGCTGAAGTCCTCACTGGTTGCAGATCTGAGGTTGCCGAGGGTTCTGAGCACCGAGGGCGGCTTTGAACTGGTGTTGCATGAGGCCTGCCGTCGCGAGGCGGCAAGGCTAGCATTCCCGATGATTAATCCGTTGCCGGAGATGAGGTGGGGTAGGGGGAAGACCGCAGTTCTGGCCGAGCTGCATTCGTACCTGTCGCGTGAGTCAGCCGCTTCTAATTGGGACGGCCCGGGAATCACTTCCTTCCGGACCATCATTAAGCATCTCGAGAAGCGATTAGGAGGAACCCACCCGGATATGGTGGCTTCCCGCATTATCGATGGCCTGTACAAAGTGGAAAAGCCATTCTCTCTCCTCGATGTGGATGGCATAATCATGCTCGACCACCCTCCAGGGGTGCCCCGCTCGCACGTTGAGATTATGCTAGCAGTTTCGAGACATTGCCCCATTCATCAATTGGCTCACCCCGGCAACTTCAGGCTTGGGCACCACGGCATGCTTCTGCTCGATCAGCACCCAATCAAGACCCAATCAGACCTTCCTCCATGGGTGCCGCCGCACCAGCCAGAATCAACTCCATCCGAGTCGTCTACCGAGCGTGTACTGCTGCAGAGGGAGAAACACTCCTTCGAGGCGACGATTAGGTTGACACGAGAACGCCTTGAGTCAAACCCTTCTTCCCGCCTCATCATCGTGGATCCAGCACTGGAGTCTAACCTACCACAATGGGAGAGGGGTCTGAAAGCACTTGGAGTACCACTTCCTCCTTCGCGCCAACCGGCACACACTCACTCTCTGGGTCACTGGCTGATCGCTTTGGCAACCCTGCCTCACGGTCCCGATGCATTCTCCCTTGAGGCATTGAGGTCTTTCTCGCTGCAAGCGACACTCAGGCCATTCGAAAGCCCCGATGCTCACCCCACGGAGGACAGAATCAGTCCGCGTGCTGACCCTGACATGTTGACGGAACTGGCTCGGGGCGAGCATGTCCTAGGTGGCCCCGGGGCTCTCGCTAGATGGCTGCAGACGATAGCGAGGCCACCAATATCGGAGCGCGACCAGTTCAGGAAGGAGTCGACGCAGTGGTGGCTCCTTTGCGTCGCCGATTCCCTGAGACCACTGCTCAGGGGGGAGGACCGCGCAGTCCTCGATGAAGCCAGCAGGGTGGGCTGCCACACAGGGCAAAAACTCCCGGCGATTGAGTCCTCAGCCAGTGGCGATGACTGGCTGCTCTCCATACTCGGAATGATTGACCTAGAGTCCGCGATGGAGTTGTGTGACGGCGAGGGACCCACTCCGTCGGCGGTGGTCCAAGCCGTAGTCAAGGACATTCAGGCGCTCAGGTTGATGCAGTCTAGTATGAGTCACAGCGCACCCGAAATGGGCCCGAAATGGGTCGAGGAGTTCACTCCCCTCATCCGCTCCTCAAGCATCCAAAGCGGTTCTTCGCTAGCTTCTGGAAGGGTCAGGGTACTCACTCCAGCCACCGCTCTCGGCTGCACCGCCGATGCCATCATCTTAGCAAACCTGTCGAGCTCCTCGTGGGATCTCAGAACCCCGAAGATGGCCTTCCTCGGTGACGAGGAGAGACATTCGCTGGACCTGCTCCGACCGGATGGCCCAATCAGAGCAGCAAGGCACCAACTCGAACACCTTCTCGCCGCGGCTCCCGAAGTCTTAGTCCTCGATCCGAGCCTCGACGATGCGTCCCCGGCAGCCGCCCCTATTCGAGAGTGGGCAGCAGCCCACGACCCTGATGACGATGCCGAGGTGATGTGCACCGAGCCCGGGCAACCGGTTAGCCCACGCGGCCTCAGGCAGTCCGACGGAATATCCCTCAGGAACATGCTTCCTTCGGCCCGAGCACCTCTCAACTCCAGCGCCATATCGATATCAATGGACTCGGAATTACAGCACGATCGCGAGAGACGGCAACCGAGTCATGCCGATGACGATGGATACCTAGCCCAGACTTCTGTCCAGCATCTGTTCTCTATTGACAGGACAGATCTGACCCGTCGGACACCGCCCGGCATCGAACCTCCCCGCTCGCACGACAGGTGGCCTGTGGTTGGAGGCTTCGTTGCCGGAGGCAAGAGGACCCCTACCATCGACCCCCGGCCATTCGCCCCCCCTGCAACAGGTACGGATGTCAGCGATTTGAGGCACGGTCATTCAGTGGGAGCCGAGCAGGATGTCCCTATCTGGTCGCCGAGCAGGCTGCATTACTGGCTCAAGTGTCCGAGAATGGGCTGGTTGTCGAACGGGCTCAGGGCAGAGGAGGACGAACTACAGGCAGAGGACCTAGATCCACGTACCCACGGTGAGCTACTTCACAACGTCCATCACGACCTAATCTGTCAGACCCTTGGATTCGAAATTGGTATTGAAAGATCCTTCGGAGAAGGTAGCTCTGTCAGCAGCGTCGCCCAATCTGGTAGGAGCGAGGACGAGCTGATGCGAATAGCACTCGAGTCTCTGGACAGCCGAGCCCCCTGGCTCGACAGGACTGACGCGGTTTCTACTCACAGGTTGATGATATTGACTGGGATGAGCAGAGACGAGTGGAACCGATGGTTGACTAATCCCCGCCCTGTACCGCCATCGGGAAGGGTCGGGACCATCGTAAGGGCCGAATCAACAGTCCGTCATGCCTCACCGGTATGCCTCGAATGGAGCGTGGCTGACTTCGATGAGAAAGGAATCGAGATATCGATACCAAAGGATATCTCTGGAGGCGAGAAACTCCCGCCGATCCGGGTTCGGGGCTACATAGACAGGGTCGACATCCTGCCAATGGATGAGTCCACTAAAGAGTGGCTAGATCCAGAGGGGGACGAGAGCGTCGCTCCACTCAGAGTCCATGGTTCGGGGTGGAGGCCGCGCCGTTTGGTGGCAATTAGGGATCTCAAGACCTCTGAGAGCAAGGCAGCAAAGATACGACATTCCGACGGGTTGCTCGACGAACTCCAATTGGCGCTGTACGCGAGGGCGTGGGAGATTGCCCACCCAGGTGACTTGGTGGTCGCTGCTGGCATCTCTCTGTTCAGTCACCACACCGAGCACATGCTGGAACTGTCCTCGCAGTACTCTGCCGCTCACAGGGATCTCCTGCTCGGTACTCGTACGGACATCACCACATCACTGCACAGGTTCCCTGACGAGTCGGCTTCTCCGCACAGTGACCACTTCAGGGCATGGCTCACACAGCGCCTAGCAGTGGCGCTACGCGTCGCAGCTGGGGCCGCTGCGGGAAGAGTCCACCCGACCCCATCACCGGGAGTGTGCGGTTACTGTCCGGTGAGAAATGCTTGCGAAGTCAGGATGGAGGCTGGTTTCTGATGCGTCTGAACACCGCCCAACGCCTCGCGCTCAATTTGGATGCGCACATAGTAATCGACGCCGGGGCGGGCACTGGCAAGACCAGCACGATTGTTGATCGCGTCATCGAGCACTATCTGACCGAGGATCAGAGAGCAACCCGACTACTTCCCAAGCCGGAGCGTCCATCCAAGTTGCAAGGGGGTATGATAGCAGCCCCTGCGGCAGAGCGCATAGACCTCAGGGAGTGGGGCGGCTTGCTTCCGGGGGAGGTAGTGCTGCTGACCTTCACCAATCGCGCAGCCGATGAGATGAGGGACCGACTGCGACGAAGCATCGCCCGACTGCAGCCCGGCCCCATAGGAGATGACGGGACTTGGCGCAGCGACCCTAGAATCAGGCACAAGGGATTCAACGAACAACTCCTGACTCTGCTCGAGGACGCACCAATAGGAACCATCGACGCGTTTCTCAATCAACTGGTCTCGCCGTACCGAGGTATCCTCGGAGACGCCCTAAGCCGAGACAACGTCTCGGACACAGGCAGGATTCTGCTGGTGGAGTCCGCCCTGAACACTCTCTGGAGGTTGCCCAGCTCGGTCTCTCACATCGGAGAGGCGGTTGATGCGGGCATCTCGGCCGAAATCGCTCCAGATGTACTAGCAGCCAGAGACAGGATTGCGCGACACTACTCCGGGCGCCGCTCTGCAGCTAGGGTGCTGCGCAGTCTGGTAGGAAGTTCCGTGTTCATCGAGGAGGCAGCTCGCAGGATAATGGATAGCGACACCATCACCTCCGAGTTGCTGCACCAGCAGATCATGGCATCAGTCGATGCCGACGAGGTTGCCGAACACGCTACCGAGGTCCATTCTATCGCACAGCGTTTCTGCAATTTGGTAAGGGAGAATTCAGCAACCATGGCGCTCGCCGGCTGGCCGGCTGATTCTAGGATGGCCTGCTTGGACTCCCTAAGCAGTGAGGGGCCACCTGAAGACACATGGGGGCAACTGACGTGGCTGAGCCACACTCTGGTTTGCACCCTCAACTCCTCAGCCCTGATGAAGAATAACCCGGCTTTCTTCCCTCATTTTCATCTCCCCTCTGATTCATGGGAGGCTGGCATAGAGAAGTACTCGAGAATTCCAGACGCGCGCTCCAAGGCACGCGTCAAGGAAGAAATTAAGGGCATAGTAACTGATCTCAAAGCCGCTTGGTCTTCCGACCGCGGCAGACTGATGCTGCACTTCACACGGGTTGCCATGCTGCTCAGTGACGCAACTCCTCCAGCCTCTCCCTCAGATTGGACTCCCCCCCTCTCCCCTCTCCAGATTCCTCTACCCGAGCGAATCGATGGCCCCGCTTCCAGTCATTACTTCACCCTCGATGCCGAAGTTCGCAACCTACAGGACCTGTACCTCGCTCACCGGGGCTTCCAAGGTATCATCAGGAAACTCAAGGAGAGGGACGAGGTCCACGACTTCGACGACATCCAGAGACTGGCCGGCGACCTGCTTTTGGCTAACTGCCCCTCAACGTGCAGAACGTTCTACCACTCTTCAATGCAGGATGCACTGGACTCGCTGACGGACAGCCCATGGCGTGATGATCACATCGATGCGGCGTTCGCAGCCCTCGAGCGATTGGAGGCCAATCCCAGCAGCGCCGGAGAGGCAGCTTCGAGCCTCGGCGCCATCCGCGCCGACCTCGAGAGCAGGCGCAACCTGTTGATGACAATCAGGAGACGCTACCGAGCCTTCATCATCGACGAGGCCCAAGACAATTCACCACTCCAGTGGAGACTGCTCTCGAGACTATGGGGCGAGAGGCGTGTGGACGAAGGCGAACCGAACGTCCCCGACACCCCATGGCAGCCAACGGTTTGCTACGTGGGAGACGTTAAGCAGAGTATCTACGCATTCAGACAGGCAGAGGTCACTGGCTTCCTCGAATTCGCGAGGCAGCTGATGGCGGTTAACGACCACGAACTGGAAGGGGTCCCAGAGTTAACACGCAAGCCAGCGCTCAGGAAAGACTCCCACAGTCGCGATCCGAGGAATGCACACTCTCTGACCATCGCAACAGCCACTGAGTACATGGAACAGGGAGGGAGGGATCTAGTGGCCTGGATACCCTTCGATGCGACCGATCGCGACCTGCCCGCCCCGAGTGGGACCGAGGTCGAGAACCGTAGGAGGGGACTGATTGCCTTGCAGGTGAACTATCGCACCAGCGGCGGGCTTCTGAGAGCGATGAACGAGTGGTGGGAAGACGTCTTCTCAGACAGACACCGACTTTTCCCCAACGGTGATTTCTACGCCACTCCTCAGACATTGTTCGCATGCCCGGACAAGCGCGATACTCCCGGAGCCATTGAGTGGATATGTCCTTTGAGCACCGGAGGAGATTCCAATCCTCCCACTGACTTGACCACGCACCTAGATCCGTTCGGTGAGGGCAAGCCAGACTCCCTCGAGCGCCAGGCCCTGCTGATAGCTCGACGCGTTGGCAGCCTCATCGACGGTTCCCCAGTCAGTGTTAGGTCAGCAGATGGGAAGTGGCATCAGGTGGATGCCGAAGACCCCGTTTCTCCCAGTGAAATCATGATACTGCTTCCCACTAGGCCGAATATCAGGGACGTGGTCATTAGACATCTCCATGACCACGGAATCCCAGCTCAGGCAGACCGAGAGGGGGGGTTGCTGGACAGACCGGCCGCACACGCCCTTGAGGGGTTGCTACAGTTCGTCGCTAGACCTAGGTCGCGCCACCACGCTTCCTGGGTAGCCCGCTCCGTCCTGATTGGCTTGGACGACGCCCAGTTGCAGGACTACATCGGAGGTGCACAACGAGGGGAAGATCTGCTGTCCCGACTAGTAGAGCATTGCTCGAGCGATTCCCAACGGGCCTTGGTAAAGAGGTGGCGACAACTGTCCGAATCGGGGCGTCTAATTGATCTGCTGGACGAGACCATAGACAGGTCTGATCTACTCACTGCTTACCCCGATTCCGTCTCGCGTCAAGACGTCGAGCAGATTGTTGACGTCATCAGAGCGCTGGCTGCCGAGGTCGGAGGTGACGCAATGGTCCTAGCGGACAGGATACGTAATCTCAGGGAGCGCAGCTCCGGCGCCCTTGAGGCCATCACCATCCCACCCGGCGATGCAGTCAGGGTGATGACGATTCACAGCGCCAAAGGGCTTGAGGCCAAGGTGGTGGTATTGGCCGATGTCTTCTCCAACAGGCAGACCAACATGAGGAACGAGAACCTCAGCCGTCTGATAGTGAGTCCAGAACTTTTCGCAGGAAATCCCAAGCCGTGGTCTAGTGAGTCCTCTCCTCACTCTGCGTTGTGGTCCCACGTTCAGGTGTTGCATCAGGCTCGCAAGGACGCTGAGGCTCGAAGGCTGCTGTATGTAGGTGCCACACGTGCGGAGGAGAGGCTAATTGTGGTGGGTTCGAACAGAGGAACTGAGTGGGCCGAGGGAGATGGTCTGCGGATGCCTTGGTCCTACGACACGAAGATACCCCAATTGGGCCAGATGTGGATCGAGTCATTGCGTCAAGGCTCGTTGAGGCGAGAGGAAACTGCTTCACCGTGGCTAGATGAGGGTGACGACGATGACGCTCCAGCCATCAGAACCAGAGGCCAGCGCACCTTCGATCCCACCAGAATGTTCTCCAACGCCTCTCTTGGCGGCGACTCAACTCTCCCGGGCATGCTTGTAATCCATCACCCAGACTGCTTCGAGGATGCTGACGATTCGCCAGTACTGACGCCGCTACAACGTATCGAGAGGCTGGATGATGCCGCCAATTCCTCGGTAGAGGCTGAGGTCCCTGCTCCTCCTAGGCAGGACTCAGCACCCCGAATCAGAATCACTCCGAACAGACTCCCGGTGTTCCAAGAGTGTCAACGGCGACAGTGGTTCGAGACCAAGGGCGGCCTGAGTCCGGATCCGATAGTATCCAGTGGACAAGCGCATTCATCAAAAGGGATGCCAGCTAACGTTGACCCTGCGACTCTCGGTACCGTTTTCCACAGGATACTGGAGATAGGAATCGGCAATCCTGGTCTCGACGGTGTGCCAGCGAGCTCCCCACTTCAAGCATCATGGACGGAACACAGGGAGAATCTCCTGGCAGATCCAGAGACCCATTCCACGGTGTTCACAGAACTTCTTCCTCCTGACGCTGACCTTCGACGAACTCGCCTTCTGGTTGAGGGCATGGCAGAGCGCATTGGCTCCGGACCCCTGGGCAGGATGGTGCAGCGTGAATTGGTGGACGACCACAGGCTCGAAGGACTCAGAACGGAGATGCCGTTCTATATCGCCCTCGATGTCGAGACAGGGGGCTCAGTCAGGCAGCGTTGGAGTCCCGAGGGACCCGAGCTGCTGGCGAACACGGATAAGGCCACTATCGAGATGAACGGAATCATCGATCTCGTGCTGTGCACGACGACTCCAAACGGTGGTTCTGCTATCCGAGCGGTCGACCTGAAGACCGAGGACGCCGGATTAATCGACAATGACTCCTCTGAGGGACTCCTCGAAGCCCTCGGTTCGGAGGACTCTGGACCCGCTTGTGAAGCCGAACTCGAGATACTGAACAAGCATCGCATGCAGTTGGCTCTGTATTATCGTGCGTTACAGAGTATAGAGGACGCGAGAAAGGCGGCCAACCTGGGGTGCAGGACTGTCTTGCCCCCTGCCATACTGGTTGGAGTGACTGGCAGGATGGTCGAGTATCCAAAGGAGATGCTCGATCTAGCATCACAGGAGTTGGAAGAACTGCTTGTTAGAACTGCTGGCATGGCTCTGTCTTCAGACGCCCCGCTGTCAGATTTCGACAGACTCCCGGCGGAGTCCGCCCACATATGCGAGAACTGCCCATTCCATCGCGGCGCGCTACCTATCTGTGGCCCTGCGGAGCAGTAATGCTCAGCGAAGACTCCATGTGCTGAGGACCTCACACAAGCCCATGGAACTAGATCTTGAAGCCCTCGCCCAGCGTAGTGACGAGTTGTGGGAGGAATCGATACTCCCCAGCCTGATGGATTTCGTGGCCATCCCCGCTCTCTCCCCTGGATTCGATCCCAATTGGGCCGAGACTGGGGATCTGGACGCCACCGTGGAACTGTTCTGCGGCTGGCTCGACACACAGTCTATCGACGGTATGTCGTACGAGGTCCACCGTATCGGGGAGCGCAGCCCAGTTCTGTTGGTAACAATCGATGGCACGGGTCCCGGAGAGGTCCTGTTTTACTCCCATCTCGACAAGCAGCCGGCCCGCCCGGAGTTGTGGTCAGAGGGTCTGCACCCATGGAAGGCGGTCCGACGTGAGCCTTGGCTGTTCGGCCGTGGGGCCCTCGACGATGGGTACGGCGGCTACCTGTGCGTGACCTCGGTCAGGATGCTACAGGAGCAGGGCGTTGCATACCCCACCTGCCGATTTATCATCGAAACCTGTGAAGAATCTGGCTCGTACGACCTCCCTGAGTACCTTGACGCCCTGACCGACGACCTCGGCAGCCCCAATCTCATCGTCGTGCTCGATACCGGAGGCGGTGATTACGAGCACATTTGGGTGACTGATGCGCTGCGTGGGCTACTGGCCGGTACCCTCTCTGTACAGGTCTCTCATGAGGGCATCCACTCCGGCCACGGAGGAGGTGTGATACCCTCTTCCTTCAGGATTGCAAGGATGCTCCTCGACAGAGTCGAGGACTCGGATACCGGCGAGGTGCTAATCCCTGGGATGCACGTGCCAATCACCGAGGAGGTCAGAGCACAATCCGATTCATTAGTTGAACTTCTGGGCGACACGGTATGGGACGATCTCCCGGTGGTCGACGGCATGCGACCCCAGACACCGGGTGCGGCAGAGATGCTCCTGAACATGAACTGGAGGCCATGCATGTCAGTAATCGGGGCCGATGGGATGCCCCCAATACAGACGGCTGGAAACGTCCTCAGGACCAACACCGACCTCAAACTCAGTTTCAGAGTCCCTCCCGGGGTCGACTCAGAGGCCGCCATCTCCGAGGTCAAGAGGATCCTCGAGGAGGACCCGCCCTACGGCGCCAAGGTGACGTTCACACCAGATGCAGTCTCTGACGGCTTCCGCGCCCCACTCCTCTCCTCCAGTGCCAGTCAAGCCCTCTCTGAGGCCGCTAACAGCATCAGCGGACTCCCCCCAATGACCATCTGGCTGGGAGGAACAATCCCATTCCTAGCGATGATTCAGGGCAAGTACCCCAACGCCCAGTTCCTGTGCACAGGCACAGGGGGACCAGGTAACAACGCCCACGGCCCTGATGAGAAACTGCACATCCCAGCTTCAAAGAGGCTTACTGCGGTGCTGTCAGCGACTGTAGCCGCAATTTCCAGATGAGCCGGATAACCCCGTGCTGTGATGAGACAGATTCCGCCGAGGTTAAAGCGGATGCATCGGTCGAGCACCTTGAGGGCCCGTATGAGCGAGGAAGAGGGAACCATCACTCCTGAGTTACAGGCGCGTCAGCTTGAGGAGAGGCTGGCCGAGGAGACTGACCGCCTCGAGAAGCTCTACGTGGCTTACAAGAAGGTCGAGGACGAGTTGGCCGAGAAGAATGCCATCATTGAGGTCCTTGAGAAGGAGGCCATCGACAAGGAGATCGACAAGGAAGGACTCGAATCTCTCCTCTCAGAGAAGGAGGCGAGGATCCACGAGGTCGAGATAGATGGGGCTAAGTCCGGCAAGAGGGTCGAGCACCTCGAGCCAGAACTCGAGAAGATGGAGGAGCTGTACACTCGTGAGAAGGCTCGCCTCGGTCGTGTCTTCGAGGTCACTGAGGAGCTCGATGAGCGCAACCGGGTAGCTACTGCAGAACTGTCCGCGCGCGACGACTGGTACGTCCAGCACATGCAACTCTTCGAGAAACTCAACGAGGCCATCCACACCCGCTACACAATGATAGACAGGGCAGTTGAAGCGGCAAGGGACGTTCTGGCCAGTCAAGAGACATTCAAGGAGCGCATGGAGGAAGCCCTCGATGCAGTCAAGGAAACTGCCGATGATATAGCCGATGGTGATGACGAAGGCGACACCGACGAGTCCGAATCGGACGAGTCCTGATTACTTCGGCTTGTGCATGTAGCAGTACTCAGTGCCGCGATAGGTGACCCTGCGGCACTTCTTGCCCGTCAAGTCGTCTATATGCAGGCAATTTTCCTTCGCCTTCATCTCAAACTCAGCCACTGCCTCTTTCTCGGCTATTTCCTCTTTCTCGGCTATTTCGGCCGCAGTAATGCTCTCGATGGAAATGCTTTGTTTGACAGTACTCATTTCACTTGCATCGAACCAGAATGTGCCACAATCCCGGCACCCATCGATTACCATGTTAGGGCCTGTGATTTCGTCATTATCCGTCTTTGACTTCTTTGCGGACTGGGCAGCCGCTGATACAACCGCAACAACAACTACGATGGCGAGAAGACCAATAATCGCTCCTGGATGGTCAATACCTCCCATTCCAATATTTCCTACACCCCCCTCGGGCATTTCGTAGATTACCCTAATCTCTAGCATCAGACCCTCGCATCTAGGGCACTTCAGCGAGCATTCTTCACCATTCTCAAGGAGATCTTTGAGGGTTCCAGCGTGCTTCGAAAGCTTATTCTCCACCGATTTGGCATCAAGCATCGTACCCTTGCATTCTTGGCAAATGTAGTACCCATTTTTGTATTCCAATCGGTAGGTGAGTTGGCCGCAGCCCCGGGGGCACTGGAGCTTCTCGATGTCCCCAAGCTGGGTCCTGTGCGTCCGGCAAAAGAGCCCCCCGATCAGGGCCTCCCTAGTGCAGGGCTTGCCGCCCCCCTTCTTACCCATGCAGATGATGAAGGAAGGATCCTGGGTCCTGTGGTTTTTGCAGTAATTGGATTTGTACATCGATGGACGCCCACAAACCGAATCATCCTCGTTGGAGCCCTTGCACTTGGTCATTTAATCACCTGGTTTGTTTCCATCAGCCAGCCTGATGCACTTAGCAGGTACCCCGCCCCAGACCTCCCCGGGAGGGATTTTGGTCCATTTCGGCACGACCGCTCTCGATGCTACGACAGCTCCCTCACCAATCACGCACCCGGGCTGGACGATGCTTCCAGTACCGAGCAATGCACCGTCGCCGACCTCGACAGGAGACAGTACCAGCTCACCCTTCTCAGTAAGGTGCGCGTTGATGGTGGCATGACCACCTATCACCACTCCTTCTCCAAGTGTTACCATGCCAGCATCATTGATGTTGTCCGTGTTCAATTGGGCCCCCTTGCCGATTTTGGCCCCCATCAGCCGGTAGTATATGTTGCCGAGGAACGAAGGCACTAGCACCCACAGGAAGAGCAGGGCTGAGCGATGGAATATCATTGACCACGCCCATTGAATTGTTGTGAATGACTCTAGGGGCACCCTGCCCTCGACGAGTCTAGGCCGTAGCAGCCCACCCAGAAACCCACAGAGCAGGACCATGCAAATCCCCCAGAAAAGATAGCCTAGACCGAGTCCAATACCCGTCCCTACTGCTTCTATTAGCAGACTCTCGCCGACCACGCGGTCTCTGATCCACATTACGATGAGATAGCCGGGAGCAGCCGAAATTCCCCAGATTACTGCAATGAACAGCATTACCAGAACAGACAGAACGTTCTGTATCAGGTGGAAGCCCCGCATGTCACCACTTCTCGCAAACCCGTCACCTAACTACGACCCTAAAGCATCGTCTACGGCATCCTCAAGTCGTCGCCGCCAACGGCAAGCCCATGGCACAGGCATCAGGGATGCTGGGCGACGGCTCAAAGGCCGTTAAAGTCCATCATTTGGTCAAGGCTCCTGAGAACACCCCTGGTTCGGTGAGGAAACGGGAGTCGTGGGACGCCAGCGAGCCGGCAACGGTGTACAAGACTCCTGAGATTCTACCTGACGGTACTCACTGCACTGCTGCCACGGTGATTTTCAGGACCCGCGGGTGTGTCTGGTGGTGGAAGTCCGGTTGTACCTTTTGCGGCTACTTCAACGATGTCCGCGACGACGTGACAGCCGACGATCTGTTTGCGCAGTGGGATGAGGCCAAGCGCAGGCTCAACGACTTCGAAGGTTGCAGCATGATCAAGGTGTATACCTCGGGGACTTTCTTCGAGGACCGCGAGAACCCCCCAGAGTGGCAGGAGGCTATTCTGAAGGAGACCCACGAAAGGGGACTGGACCTAGTCATCGAGGCTCAGGCGCAGATGTGCACGCCTGAGAAAATCGCTTGGGTCGCCGAGCGCCATCCCGGCTGTACCGTGGCTATCGGACTGGAGGCCTATGACGACGCAGTCCTTCGGTTTCACGTCAACAAGGGATTCTCGACCAAGCAGTGGCATCGCTCCATTGACATGCTCAAGGAGAACGGCCTGAGGGTCAAGACCTATCTCCTGTTCAAGCCCCCGTTCATGTCAGAGGGCGACGCGCTCGAACTCACAAGTAAGTGGATCAGTGAGGTCGCACCGTACTCGGATGACATCTCGGTTAACCCGATGAACATCCAGCGGCGAACCATCGTCGATCGACTCTATCGCAATCGCGAGTACCGCACACCTTGGCTATGGTCTCTAGTGGAGATGCTCGAGCGAACCCACGCCGACATCACCGAGTCGAAGGCCCGCGTCATCGTCCACCCGACTGCGGGTGGAAAACTCAGGGGTGCTCACAACTGCGGCTCGTGCGATGTTGAGGTGGTCGCTGCGATAGAGCGCTACTCGGTCTCTGCCGACATCCGCGAGTTCGCAGATCTGGACTGCGAGTGCAAAGGGGTCTGGAGGGCTGAGGTCGATAGCGACCTCTGGCTACCGGCCCAAATGGGAACTGGGGGTAACAGACGTGGTTCAGCGGTGGATCTTGCTCGCGCACCTTAGACGAGGGACATAGTCCCTCGCCCAATGCTTAAGGGGCAATCTTCGGTGGTAGATGCGTCCCGATTGGTTGGGACAGAGGGACTGAGATGTCTGAGAGTGGCTCCGGTACAGTCGGCGAGTTCATCCAAGGAGAGGAGGAACCGTCGTCATCATGGGTTGTCCTTGCATTCGGCCTGGTGACCTCACTGGCCCTGCTCGTACTCCACGGTATTCTCTATCCCAGCAGGGACCTGCCGGTGATTTCCGAGATTCTGCCGATGTTTGACGGAGTTTTCGACTCCGGTATCTGGTTCTTCATCTTGGGAGTCATGGGGGGCGTGTTCGCAATCATAGCCACTATGCTGACGGAAGCGACTAGCGAGTGAGGTGTTCAAATGGGCGACGTTCTGACTTCTTTGGTGCTTTTTTGGGGGTTAATGCTGCTTACCTACTTCTTGATGCAGAACGGGCTCTCAATCTTCAACGATGTCACCAAGGCAATGTCACATTTCATGCTAGAGAAGGCCTTAGGGCCGGGAATCGATTTAGTCGAAGGTAGGGATGGATCCGCTTCCAAGGCGTGGTTTATTCAGGGCATGCTCTGGCTCATCGCAGCATCGACACTGGTCTTTGAGGGTCTGTGGTTGAAGCAAGATCCAACCGCTCTGCACAGTCTTTCAGCATGGGGTTACGACCCGACCGCGAACACGCTCATCTACGCATCCAACTACGCGGCGCTGTATGGTGGGATTGGGATGCTACTGATTGGCTCCAGTCTGCATATCATGCCCCGCCTCGCCGGCACCAAACTCGCCAGTGAGAGGAATGCTACACTAGTCTCGTTCCTTTGGACACTGTCAGTCCTTGTCCTAGTCGCCGCTGCCCATGACTCCGAGATACTGGGTGTGAATATCTTCCTAATCGGTACCGGCATGCACGTCCTTGGCTTCATTGCCATCGTCATCAACCTGCTTCTGACTATCTCCGAGAGACAGAGAGCTCTGCCGATTCCGGGCTGGCTCATCATCATGGGGATGCTAGCAGATCCGATATCCACAGCTGCCACCATCATTACGGGCAGCATCCAAGCCGGAGCAGGGCAGTGGCTGCTGGCTCACATGATTGGAGGTACCTTCTTCTTCGCTACAGCTGCAGGAGTCGCTCTGTACGTTTCGTCCAGCGCCTCGGGTAATCCGCTATGGTCGAGGTCACTGGGAGCGGCTACACTAGTCGGTGCTCTGGCAACGATAAATCCGATAGGAGATAGCAATGGGATGATGGCTGCTGACATGCTCGGAGTCACTTTTGAGCAACTTCAGCCCTCATCTCAGGACAGCATAGTCATGGCCTTCCTGATGGCTCTGGCGATGATTCCCATAATGGCTCTCGCAGCCAATATCATGATGACCCTCAGGGGTGGCGACGCCTTCATTGAAAACTCCGATTCAGCGGGTATCGCTGAGTTGAATCTGGGCGCCTCTATGCTGCTGCCGCTGGCCGCAGCCTCGCTGTTCGTACAGTCCGATGCTCTAGCGGCGACACCCGAACTCTCTGGTATGGCGCCAACACTGCTGCTGATGGGAATCTGGCTAATCCTAGTGCCGATTTCACTCGGAGCCGCACTTCATCTATTCCCCACAGTTACGGGCAGGAACCTTCTGTCACGCAATCGTGCCCGCTGGGCCTACTGGATGATGGTAGGTGGCGCCTTCCTCGGTCTCACGGTGTCGATGATGTCGGATTTGATTGATATGGCTTTGATTGAGGCCACAGTGGATGACTCAAGCGCCTTAGCTGCAGATGTTCAGGCAGTGGGGGCGATTCTGTTCTACGGCGCTGCAGTTGGCGCCATCATGCACACCCTCAATGCAGTCAGCGGCCTGTTCCGGGGTGCTCGGGTTGACACCGATAGAGCCACATCCAGCTCGATAACCACAGAAGCCTACTCTCTGGCCTCGCCTACTTCGGTGAGAAAGATCCTAGCAAGTGGGGCAAGCCTCGACACCACAGTGGTGCCTGTTGGGGAGAGTGACGATGCCGGCAGTGCCACAGAGTTGTGAGCACCTGCAGACAACCGTCACCTTGAGAGCAAGAGCCCCACTTCACTTCTGAGGGATGGTATGCGCATAGGGCTCGTCGGCAAGCCGAACGTGGGTAAATCCACTACATTCTCTGCGATGACGCAGACTCCGGTGGAAATCGCCAACTACCCGTTCACGACCATCGACCCAAACGTAGGCGTGGCGTGGCTACCTCTGCCCTCTGTGTGTGCTTGCTCCGAGTTGCGCAGAAGGAGAGAGCAGGCGGGACGGCTCGAGGCGAACATCGAAGATGATCCGAGACGGGGCAGCATCTGCACTCCGAACTCCGGCTCTTGCACCGATCACCGCCGACTGGTCCCGGTAACTCTAGTGGACGTTGCCGGACTGGTCCCCGGAGCCCATGAGGGCAAGGGCCGGGGCAATCAGTTCCTTTCCGACCTCGCGAGGTGCGACGCCCTGATTCAGGTCGTGGACGTATCTGGATCGACTGACATCGACGGGAATCCTGTTGGCAGCGGCGGCTCAGACCCAATCGAGGAACATAACTTCCTCATCGAGGAGCTTGAGGCGTGGATAGCCGGAATACTCAGCATCGGCTGGAAGCGTGGTGCCAGACGGGTACAGGCTGAGGGTGACAGGGCTCTGATTGACTACGCTGTAGACCAACTCACCGGTATCGGCGCCTCCGAGCAGCACGTTGTAGCTGGATTCAACGCCGTGCACTCCGAACATCCCAATGCCGATGTGCCCTGGAACTGGGGAGAGGCCGAGATGAAGTCAATGTCATCGGCGATTCGCAGCGAACTGTTCCCAATTTCGGTCGCCGCGAACAAGGCAGACCTAGCGATGTCCGGTTCATGGATTCCACTCGCAGAGATGATTCGGAGTGAGGGTGGCGTACTCGTTGCGACCAGCGCCGAGGCTGAACTGGCACTCAGCAGGGCCTCGCAGGCAGGTCTAATCGAGCATAGCATCGGAGAGTCGGACTTCGAAATCACGCCCGAGGGGGAAGCGAGGCTATCACAAACTCAGAGAAAGGCACTGACATCGATTACTGAATCTCTGGTTTGGGAAGGGGGTGGACTCGTCGGTCTGTTGTCCGAAGTGGTCTTCGGCACACTCTCGCACAGGGTGGCGTACCCGGTTCAGGACGAGACCCAATGGGTCGACGGTGACGGCAATATCCTCCCTGACGCATTACTGGTCGCTGAGGGAACTACAGCGAAAGGACTTGCTTACGCGGTCCACTCCGATCTCGGTGATGGCTTCATCAGGGCGGTTGATGCCAGATCATCGAGAGTCATTGGCGCCGAGTACGAAGTGCAGGATGGGGACGTAATCAGTATCTACGCTAAGACCTAATCAGGTCTCTACGTCGATGACGGGTTGCAGTATCAATTCGTAGGTCATAACGGTCCAAGTGATATCGTACTCCTCGTCAGAATCGATGATGGAACCCAGAGGAGATGGAGGGGAGTTGATTTCAGCTGTAATCGTGGCAGCCCAAGTGCCTCTGCCCATGCCACCATCCACCCACATGTTGCGCAATTCTGATTCGCTCATCCCGGTAGCCGTGTAGTTCGCTCCAGTGTAGTTCTGAGTGACATCCCATCGAAGTGTGAAACCCGAATCACCTCCTGAGCAAGGCCCGTCATCGGTTTGGTCTACGAACTCACCCTCGACCTGACTAACATCGCTGCTGCCCTCTGCACTGTCAGTGAAACCCGGTCCGGGATCATCGTTGTCATTGCACTCTACATTCAACTCGACATATCCGATATCCAACTCAGACATGACGTCGAAGAAGGTGTCATGGGTGTCTCCATCTCCCAACATCTGGGATTCCTGCATGATTATCGGAGTCTCAGCGAATCCGACCTCCCAATCGCCTGAGGGGCCCGAAAAACCTCCTCCAATCATGTCGTCATCAATCAAGGAAGGCATCAACTGGAAGTACAACGGGAAGGCCAGCATGAAAGCCACACTTATCCCGAGGATTCTCATCTTCCTCGGCGTGTTGACTAGATCTTCAAAGTCCATGTTGTTCCCGTGCCGCCGTCAGCACGCCCCCTATCAAACACTCTCATTCTGCGTTTGTTACAGGTTCTTTCACGAACCCACATTAATTTCAGATGAGGATTGTAGGGCCTAATGGTTGTGTTCACCACTGCCTTCACCCCTCGCCTCATTCCAGCACGAGTCTTCGGGGTCGCTGACCGCTCCCTCTTCCTTCAGACATGGGTGGTGGTTGGTAAAGACGTCGAATTCGGTTAGCCAAGGCTCGATGATCCATGCATGCGTCATCCAGTAATCATCCAGATACACATTGGTTCCATCTCGATAATGGCAGTCCTCATCGTTGATGTCCTCGCCGACCACTTGGAAGCTGGAGTTAGTGAAACAGAGCGTTTCATGGACATGCCACCAGTCGTTATCACCAGAGAATCCTGAGGGGGGGTTTACTGAGTCTGTCTGCACGTACCATGCAAACCCGACGAGCCCCGCATCCTGTGCGCTGCTGGCGTACATCAGGAACTCCGGTCGCTCGAAATCGAAATCATCGTCCATTCTAGTGCCTAGGAACTCGGGGTTGAGGGGGTCGAAATCGTCATTCTCCATCGAGAAGTCACCTAACCGGACGTGATGCGTGCCCATGCCCCTGACGTAGTCCACCGCCATGTGGAATCCGTCCGCCTCGGCATCGGCGAGTGTGGGCCATTGCATCGCCCACGCAATCGCGGCTTCGAACTGCTCTGAGACATCGATACAGTCCTGCCATGACAGCATCCCTTTCGTCATCTCGTGATAGGCGGGAGCAAGGTGGTCGCCGTGGTCCTGATCATCGCCGTGTCCGGTGCCCGTCGAGTGGCACCACCACGGACGCATCGACATGTCGACCTCAGAATCTGCACAGCCGTCGCTGGCTGCGGTCTCGTTGGCAGGCGTGGAGGGACATGAGTCGTCAGCATCGACGAGGCCGTCACCGTCATCGTCCCTCTCAGTCGCACTGCATCCGTTCTTGTCCGTATCCTCGCCAATCAAGGTCTGCACACACAAATCATTCGCATCCGAGACACCATCCGCGTCACTATCCTTCTGGCTCGCCGAACAACCGCTCTCGTCCACCGTTTCTTCGATAGGGGTAAAAGAGCACAGGTCCAGCTCGTCGGAAACGCCATCGTCGTCGTTGTCGGCAGGTCCCATGCAACCAGAGAGCGAACCGCCTAGCAGTAGCAGGGCCACCAGCGAGGCTTTGAGATTCACACCCCGAAGAACGTACAATGGATGATAAATCCATCATTCATCTGAATCACTTCTATTCCAGTCATCGGTATCGACTCCCTCGCCTCGGAACAGCACCCTTGAGCGCCTGAATTCTGGGAGGAAGTACCCTATCATGGAGCGCTCGCCAAAACTCCACTTCCAAGGGCAGCGAGGGAGTGAACCGGCCCACTGCTTCAACAGCGAGGTCCAAATCTCACCCTCCATCTGACGAGGGATCTCAAATGACACTGTGGACAGTCTCCCAGCCGAACCTGGAACGTAGGACCATGAGCGTATGGAGAAACCTGCAGACTCACCGTCTTCCACGACCAGACCGAGTACCCTCGCCTGCCTTGATATTGGAACGATGATGGCCCATCTGTGGACCATCCGCGACTCCTGAATTCGCCTCATTTCCCATCCACGCGCCTCTCCAATCTCGCGTAGAGCGCGGATGGCATCAGTAGGGGCGATGCTGACCGGAATCTCAAGCAGCCGGCTAGACGCCATCGCCTCGGCCTCTAGGCTCTCGCCCATAGCGGCTTCGCGTCAAGTTGTGTCCTGCGGGATCAGCCGAAGAGTGAGCCGAGGCCTTCGAAGCCAGCGCCCTCGTCCTCAGGCTCTTCCTCTGCAGCCTCTTCCTCAGCCGGAGCCGCCTCAGCGCCACCGCCGCCAGAGGCAGCAGGTGCGGCCGAAGCAACCGGAGCTGCCACGGCGGTAGCCATGGCCTCACCAATATCGACGGAGCCCAAGGATGCGACTAGAGCCTTCACACGGCCTTCGTCAGCATCCACTCCAGCAGCGGTCAAAACCGCGCTTACAGCGTCTTCATCAATGTTCTTCTCAGCAGAGTGCAGTAGCATTGCAGCATATACATATTCCATTTTTTTCACCTTTTTTTTCAACCGAAGAGGTCGCCCAGTCCATCGAACTCGACTTCCTCCTCTTCCCCATCTTCCTCCTCGACCGGTGCCTCGGCACCTGCTTCTGAGTCAGCCGCATCGGAGGGTGCGGCAGCAGCGCTCGTACTCGCTGCGGCACCGAGTGCCTGAGCGAGCGCCTCATCGAGCGCTGAGGAATCTAACTGACCTGCAAGGGCCATAGCGTGCGCGTTCGCGCGTGAGATAAACAGTAAAGCAGTCTCGTCGTTGACGACCCCTGCTTCTATGGCGACGGACATCGCCTCGCTGCTGGCCTTGGACAACAGCGTGGGCATAGTGGTCGTCGAGAACCATCGTGTGTTGCATGCCAAGTTGAAGGCGCCCGAGGTCGCTGAGATAACATCGCTCTTGAAACCGTCCAAATCGAGATTCAGGGATGAGGCAGGGAACACGACTCCATCCTCTACGGCTCCAGTCAGGATTAGCCCGATCTCTATCGGAGTTATTCCTAGCTTGGCCAGCATAATCCCAAGGTCACCGGAGATGGTTTCACCCTCGTTGACTACGGTAACAGTCTTCTGGATGGCGACCTTGCCCCTGTCTATCTTGGCTGGTATGCCTACTGCGTTGAACTCGCCCACAATAGGTCCCGGTCCGAACTCGGTTGGACCCTTCTCGACCACAATATCTGAGGGAGCCTTTTCACCCTCCTTAGCCGCGCGGCCCTGACGGGTTTCCTCGAGTTTAGCAAACAGCTCGAAGGAGTTCAGGCTCTCGGAATGTACTATGCAGGGCTGGACAGCCCCATCGAGCAGCTCGCCGAGACTATCTCCAGACAGGCCGGCCTGTTCCCAAGCGATCCTAATCAGCGTCTTCTTTGCCATTGTCATCGTCATCTTATCGCGCAGCGAGTTGCGCATGCCCAGCATATTCCCGGCAGGCACTCCTCCGATATCCACAATCCCGACGATGCCATCGTTGGAGAGTATCTCTGCGAGTTCGGACACCCGGTCCTTCTTCCAGGGTGCTACCTTGGCCATCATTCAATCACCTTCACCTTGATAGAGGGCCCCATCGAGGTTTTGATGTAGCACGAGCGGATGTTCCCAGCTCCTCTCTCCAGTTTGCCGATGACCCGGTTCCAGATTGCCATTGCATTAGTGGTGAGGTCGTCGACCCCCTGCTCACGCGAGCCCATTGCGGTGTGGAAGGTGATATGGTCTCGTGACCTGACAATCGCGGTATCCTTGAGTCCGGCGGCAATCGTTCCAGGGTCTAGATTGGGAGGGACCGGGCGAGGCATCTTGCCACGCGGTCCTAGTACGACACCGAGGAATCTTCCAACGGTCCCCATGTGGGGTATCTCGGACAGGAAGAAGTCACTCTTGTTGGCCATCTTGCGGGCTTGTTGCCGGTTGCCGCCCAGATCCTCAATGGTGGATGGATCTATGACATCAATTCCGGCGGCCTTGGCCTTGGTGGCCATCTCGCCGCCAGCAAACATCGTGATGCGTATCGGTTTGCCCCTTCCGGTGGGCAGGCGAACCTCTTCCTGGATCCTGTTCGTCGGATTCTTCAGATCAACATCCCTGAGGGTGAAAGCCATCTCGACTGACTCGACGAACTTGCGCTCTGGCGACTCATCGAGAGCCTGTTGAATCGCGCTCTGAATGTTTTCCTGCATTTTTTCCACCTCCGCGGTCAACGAGGTCACCCTCTCCCGCAATTCGTGATTCTCAACTGAAATGTTCGCTAAACCTACCCTCACTCATCGCTTGCAAAGCATCCTTCGGTGCCATGCCCTCGACATTCACTCTCATAGAGACACAAGTGCCCATAATCTCACGGCTTCGGGCGTACAGATTGGCGCCCGTGAGCCGGTCTTTCTGGTCCTCTGCCAGCTTCTTGACCTGATCCATAGTCAGGTTCTCAGAAGACTCCTCCCAGGAGCCATTACACGTCTTCTGTCCGAGCATCTGAATCACCTTGTGTGGCGTTTCATTACGTGCAGACATCCGTTATAGCCTCCTGTTAGTGCGCCCCGCCGTCCTGCTTTCCCTATTTGAGAGTGATGCAATGCCCGTAGGGCGAGCCTCCAGCACTACTCAACGCGCTGGGTGACTCTAACTTGGTCGGCGCGCACTGTGAGGGCCACCGGCACTGCTGCCTCAAAGAGCTCGACGGTGACCTCTTCTTTCGACTCTGTTACACGGGTCACACGGGCCGCTTGACCTCGGAAGGCGCCGCCGTGAATCTCCACGATGCTACCCTCTTCGATGCCGGCAGTCGCCGCCTTGGGCTCAAGATAGGGAAGCACATCGCCCAACGGCGACTCGCCGCCGAGTACCTTGCGACAGTTCTTCATCGGCGTTGTGGAGACCCCGACTCGTCCGATGAGCTTCTCGACGTGATGTAGGGCCGAGGCTTCGACGAAGATGTAGCCACGCATGAAGTGAGGACTGAGGACGCCAAAGATTTCGTCTTGAATATCCTCGAGCGAACCAGTACCGGAGAGTCGGGCTCGGACCTCATTAGCCACATTCTGCTCTTGACCAATGGAGGTCTTGAGGATGTAGAGATAGGAAGCGACGTCACCGTACATGTCGCGCAGTTGTGGGGTGGAGTACTCCCTCTCCTGAATGGTCCCCGGGTCAATCCACTCGTAGCCCTTGTACAGGCCACGAGCATCGACCTCCTCGACCGAGCTGATGAAGAGAAGTGGTGTGACTTCGTTGAGGCGGTTCTCGTAGGCTAAGCCGCGGGCGCCTCCCGAGCGCACGTATTGCAGGTTGTCAGCCTCGATACCGGTGACCTCAGTTATCCTAGCCACCACTGTATCTAGGTTCTCGGGGTCACCGATGCCGTAGATACCGTCCCAGGCACCAGGGAAGTCTGCGACTCCATCGGCGCGCTGCATGAGCAGCACTCTCTCTCCGTTTCGGATGTAAACTGTGAACGTATCTGACATTTTTTTTACCTCACTCGGTTAGCCAATTGAAGAAGGACGGGAAGGCGCTATCCATCAGCCACAGCATCACGAATCCGATCGCGCCGAGGATAAACATCCCGATGCCGCAGACGATTATGGTCTGGCGAAACTCCTGCTTGGACGGCTTCCTTGCCATCTTGAGGATGCGAGCGTAGGGGCCGGTCTGAAGGCTGCGAACACGCCCTTCAATCTCGTCCTGCCAACTCTGAACAGTCTCCTCGATGGGACCTACATTGGAACTCTCGATAGCCATCACTAATCCTTGAAGCGACTCGGCGACCGACAGACTCCATTTAAGCACGCCGGGCGAGCCCTAAGGGGCTCGAAATAAAATCAGAGTGAAAATCAATTCACGAACTCGACGGTACGGTCCCTGAGGTTGCGTATCTGAGTGTGTCGCGAAGCTCCATCTATCTGCTCGCTCTTCACGCCAGTCAACACGAGCAGGACCCTGATATTGTCTCCCATGGTGTCATCAGTAGTAGCGCCCCAGATGATTCGAGCATAGGGATTCACCTTTTCGCGAATCAGTTTGGCGCACTGCTCGGCATCCCCAAGTGACAGAGTAGGTCCGCCGACCACATTTATCAGCGCCCCGCGGGCATCTGAAATGTCTATGTCGAGCAGAGGTGATTCCAGAGCCTCCTCGGTGGCCCTCTCAGCCCTGCCCTCGCCGTGAGCCTCACCGAGTCCGATGACCGCCACTCCTCCACCGTTTTCCATCACGGAGCGCAGGTCCTGGAAGTCGAGGTTGACGACACCCTCCTTCGAAAGCATTTCGGAAACTCCTGAAATACTCCTCATCAATAATTCGTCCGCGACGCGGAATGCAGCGTCGAGCGGGAGGTCACGAACCCCCTCGATCTTGAGAAGACGCTCGTTGGGTAGTACGACCACTGTGTCACACACCTCTCGCAGTCTTTCCAAGCCCCATTCTGCATTCTGCTTCCGCAGTGCCCCCTCCGACATGAAGGGGTAACTTACCACAGCGATGGTCAGAGCTCCGGCCGATTTGGCCAGCCGAGCAACTACATGCGCACTCCCTGTCCCAGTGCCACCTCCTAGTCCCGCTGTGATGAATGCCAGATCGCAGTCTTCGATTTCCGTCTTGAGCGCGCGCTCAGACTCGTATGCGGCCTGCTCGCCCTTTTCCGGATCACCGCCGGCGCCTCTGCCTCTGGCAGAGCGCCCAATCAGCACCTTGTCCCGGACATTAACCCTCAACAGGTGTTGGGCGTCGGTGTTCACCGCCAGTCCCCTGACATATGTCCCGTCAAACACACCTTCAAGCTCTAGCCTCGCCACGGTGTTGGAACCGCACCCTCCACAGCCGAACACACGTATCTTGGGCTGTAGTGATTTGAGCAGACTCTTTAGTTCCGCATCGTTCTTCCTGTCGCTCAGGTCGTGAGGTGCGGCATTGTCACCTCTGTCAGCCAGAGCCCTCTCGACGATGAAGTCCACGAGGTCGAGGCGAGTCGTAGAGAGGATAACCGTTACCCCCCGCCTTCGGCGGGCAAGGCGTGTTTCATCGGGGCTGCTACAAGGCCACTATCCCAGCAGCTGATTCCGTGTACTGACGAAGCGAGAGAGGAATGTGTATACTCCTCCCCAAGCGGAGATGGCAAGAGTGGCCGTCATGCCGTTGAGGTTGCTATTGCCCAGCAGGACCCAGTTGGCATAGCCTACGTCAGAGAGATCAATACCGAATCCTCCAGAGTAAGCCTGCCAAGAAGCTGCGACCAAGCAGGCCACTGTCAGTACCATGCGGTCGGCGCGGCCGAAGCCACCATAGATTCTGGTGAGTCCTACCGACTGGGCTTGAGTCCCCATGTAGGAGCCGAACAAGGTCAGCACCGCCGCCACAGCCCCCGAACTCGGATTGCTGATGAAGGTCGCGTTCATCCCTATCGCAATGAGTAGGCCCACGTCAACAACCCTGTCGATGGTGTGGTCGAGGAAGTCTCCGTACGGTCCTGCCACTCCCTGATGACGGGCCAGAGCACCATCGAGCGCGTCAAGCACGCCGGCCAGCAGTATCAGCAGAACGGAGACTCCGATCATGATCGCACCATTATTGTCGAGGGCAGCACCCGAAATCAGCCAGAAGGCGCCGAGGGCGAGGATTAGACTGGTCCAAGTCAAGACACTAGGGTCAAGATTCCCCATTTTCAGGACCAGTGGCCCGATTGCCTTGGTCCAAGTTCCCCTCATCCTCTCAAACACCGTCACCCCTCCATTCTGGCTACCCAGTCAATCAGCGAGCCCGGGCTAGTCGGCTTGAAACCATCTGCTATCCAGTAGGAAAGCGAGGCGACGACTGAGTCGACGCTGCTATGCGAAGTATCGAACTCGCACCATGGGGCATCGCCCTCGCGCTCGTTCCAAGCCCCTCCCAGCAACTCCCACTCGCAGTTTGCCTGCACCTTCTCGGTCGCGTACCCCCTACTCACGAGTCTGGATTCTAGAATCTCGGGTGAGCAGCGCAGTACGGCCACCGCATCACAAGGCAGGTGATGGGAGAGGTGACCGTCCACCACTACGACCCCGTCAGGAGGAGACTCCCACTCAGGAGCGAGCGCATCATGCAACGCGTCGGTATCGATGACCCTCGCCCCGTCAACTGGATCAACCTCACCCAACAAACTGTTCTGCTCGGCTAGCGATTCTACTGAAACTACAGCGTATCCTCCATCGGAGAGTATCCGCGCTACCGTACTCTTGCCAGTCCCGGGTGTGCCGCTCAGAGCCAGTCGAAACCCACCACTCACATTCTGGCCGGCTGGTCAGGAAGCCATGAACGCTGCGTGTCGCCGGCGCAATATTGACCATCCCTATAGCCCGCGCAAGGCCTGAGAGACATGGCCGAGGGCGAAGTTAACTGGATCAGAGCGATGGATCCTCGTCATTCTAAACTGAATTTACTTCTCTTGGCTATTCCCATTACATTCTACTTCGCCTACGTGTCACAAGATCAGACAGCAGCCTTCTTTTCCTCTATGGTTGCTATTATGCCGCTCGCTTTCCTGATGGGCCATGCCACTGAGGAGATTGCCCTGCGAACATCGGAGTCCATAGGAGGACTCCTCAACGCCACCTTTGGCAACGCCGCAGAACTAATCATCGCGGTTTTTGCAATTTGGGCAGCCTATAAGGCCGGCGCGGACAGTGAGACTGCAACAGTCATGGTGCACATCGTACAAGCCAGTCTGATAGGTAGTATCCTTGGAAATCTCTTGTTGGTGATGGGCCTAGCATTCGTCTGGGGGGGAATACATCACAAGGTCCAGACGTTTAATGAGACGCAGTTTGTTGCAAACAGCTCGCTCCTACTTCTCGCCGTCATCACCCTAGTCGTACCAACAGTGTATCACCTCACTGTAGGGGGTGCTGAGGGAACAGAGGGGGTGAAAAGCCTGTCGAGGGCTGCCGCAGTAATCCTTCTCGGGATGTACATTCTTTTCTTGGTATTCCAATTGGGAACGCACTCCGATCTATTCGCTACCGATGGCTCTCACGATGAGGAGCCGAAGATGACCAAGCGCGATTCGGTAATCCTGCTTGTAGTCGCTACACTGTTTGTCTCTTGGATGGCCGAGATTCTTGTGCACTCGTTGGAGGAGGCGGCCAGCGAGGTCGGCCTTTCGCACCTGTTCATCGGAGTAATCTTGGTTCCTCTGTTCGGTAACGCTGCCGAGCATTTCACCGCCGTGACCGTGGCAGGCAAGGACAAGATGGACCTCTCGTTCGCCATAGCAATCGGCTCGAGCACCCAAATCGCTGTGTTCGTGGCCCCCTTG
>Ga0209501_10000462_pt1 | contig 49141 bp, 66 predicted proteins | sample ArcticOcean_MG_C_4_FD_187434 | JGI IMG/M metagenome (GOLD analysis project Ga0209501, IMG submission 187434) | Marine microbial communities from western Arctic Ocean - ArcticOcean_MG_CB4_134 (SPAdes) (version 2) | ecosystem: Environmental > Aquatic > Marine > Oceanic | place: Arctic Ocean...
GGGAATGTTGGCGTTAAAATACGGAGTTCCGTTGTTACTCAACAGAAGACGAAGAAAAAAGAAAAAGGATGAAGATAATGAAGATTTAGATAGAGAAGAAGGGTATGATAATATTGAGCCTTCACCTCTTCCAAACTCGGATGATGCTCCAGAGGAGCGTGTTCATCGACATGAGCATATTCATAAACATAAGCACGAAAATGAATATATAATGTCTCCAGAGAATTTGCCAAACCCGAGAACTACCCATGAGATAGATGATCTATCTAAGCAGGGCGGTGGATTGAACCCCGGACTTCTGCCCTATGGGTTTCCGCCGCCAGTATCCTCTAATTATTACTACCCCCAACCGGTGGCGGCACACGGATTACCGCCACAATTCCCTAACGTTCCTTTTAGCACAAGGAAGAAGGCTACTGCGGAACAGATTATGACAATTTTTGGAGATTTGATAAATGAGTATCAAGACGATCAAACCATGACCATGACTCAGATGGACATATTACTCAGACACAGACTTAAAGAGAAATATAACATAGAATAAGGAGACATAAATAATGTCAGACCACTTAGTAATTCCAGTTCACGACGCAATTATTCCCTACATGTATCTGGGAGTTAAATGGGCAATTCCTAATGTTGGCGACAACAAGGAAACCCAAAACCTAGCAATGGCTAGACTATTTGAAAAGATTGGCGAGCATCTTCAAGCCTTTTCAGTTCGTACCGATTGTTTCGTTCCCGGTCCTCCGACACTGGGTGCGGTAAAACAGCATCACAACATGTTTGTTCGCCTATGCGGATTAATTGACACCAACACTAAAAGAGACAATGTTGAGAGACTAGAAGCTCAGCATATTACGCACGAGCGTAGAGCTTTCAAGATTTATCCAATTAGATATTTCGATGTTAAGAATGACTATTGCAGAAGGTGGATTGAGCTTGGTCTTCAGGCTCTTAGCAATATTGCTCAACTGAGTGAAAACACTTGGGCAAATGATTGGTCCGAAGCCACTGCTAGCGAAATGAAGAAGCTTTACCGTGAAGCATATCGCCTCATGTCTGCTGAACTATTTCAAGTTCCGCTCTCAGATTGTGAAAATATTTTTGATGAAGAGAACCCGTTCTTCTTGACAAAGACCCACTTTGAAAACTACAATGTGAGTCACATCCCAACCATAGAATGGATAAAGCATCCCGCTCTTGGAAGTGAATTTACAGAAGATGAACTTCGTCCTATTGCCACTCCGAATATACCTGTTGCTCCCGGCGTTGCCGAAAACGATCCCAACTCACCACAGCGTGAGCTAGAAAGACGGATGCAGGGCGGTGGCGAAATAGTTAACTAAGTATTTACTTTAAAGATTACGAGGAAGGAAAGTTATGAAAAGGATTTTTTGCGTTCTGACACTGACCATGTTTTCTATGGTCTCTGTAGTCAACGCTCAGGACAACAAGCTATACCAACATCTGCAAGACGTGTCTGTTACTGTAAAAACAGGGGGAGGTGAGGGTTCTGGTGTTATTGTAACACGGGAAGTTGAAACCTCTCCAAACGTCAAACAGAAGGTTAACTTTGTTTGGACAGCAGCGCATGTTGTGGACGGTCTTCGATCTGTAAGAAATACAATTAAGGACGGGCGACCATCTAAAGTTGTAGAGTTTAGAGATGCTCAGATTGTTCAGGAGTTAGTTGAGAATGGCCGTCGCGTTGGCGAAATTAAAATGGAAGCCAAGGTCATTAAGTATAGCGATTCTGAGAACGGCGAAGACTTGGCTCTTCTAATGATTAGAAAGAAGGGTTTTGTTGACAAGTCAGTTACGTTCTATCAGGGTGAAGACAAGCCTGTCGCTATTGGTACAGAGTTATACCATGTTGGCTCATTACTAGGCCAAACTGGCTCGAACTCTATGACGAGAGGAATTTGTTCTCAAGTTGGTAGAGTTCTTGACTTGGGAACTGGAGACGGTGTAGTCTTCGATCAAACCACAGTGACGGCTTTTCCGGGGTCTAGTGGTGGAGGAGTATTCTTAAGTGAGAGGTCTGGCGAAAAGTCTGGTCAGTATATGGGCATGCTTGTCCGTGGTGCTGGGGAAACTTTTAACCTTATTGTTCCCGTAAGACGCATGAGGGACTACGCCAAGAAATATAACGTTCTGTGGGCTATTGACACAGGCGTTAAAGTCCCCACTCTGCAAGAGATCACATCCCTTTCGGTAGAAGGGGAGAAGGCCTCTACAAGCAAGGGAACTAAGGCCACCAGAGACACGGTGAAGTTTCCAGTTCTTCCGCTAGTAAGAGAAGACAATGAAAATATCAACTAAACTTTTAATTCTCTTTTTGACCTGCACCATGACCAATGTCGGTCTTGCAGTATATTATTTTAAATCTAACAAAAAAGAAACAAAGGCTGAAAAACCGGTGTCTACCACCGGTTACAATCCCGCCCCCTTGCTTGCCGGGCTAGAACAAATTAACAGACAGGCGATTTTTAGGGACACTGTTATTTTGAAGCATGTTTTGAGAACCCAACACCATCTTAAAATGCATGTTGAGCAAGTTCCAATGTGTCCTGACTGCATTAACAACGACGCTAAAACTAAATTCGTAAGCAACTTTACTAGGAGAAAAACACCATGAACCATTTTACCGGCGTTATTAAATCACGAAGATTCTGGGTCGCTCTTGGAGGACTAGTATTCGTAGTATTCGACGGCCTTGGATTTAACCTGAGTTCCGAACAAGTCAATCACCTAGTTCTTCTTGGCGGTGCTTGGATCGTAGGCGACAGTATCAGACAAGCTTAAGGTGAAAAAATGGATAGAAGAAACTTTCTCAAAACTATCACGATTATTGCGGCATCAACTCCTTTTATTTCAATGGGGGAATCACAGGCTGCCGATGTACAGATTTTTGTAAGAAATATTGAAGAGACTATTGATACCAATAGACTTAATCTATCTTCACATCTATATTTAAACCAGTTTATTTATCCAACCCCAATGGTTTGGGTGTGGACTCCCTATGGGTGGACTATTCAGGCACAGCCCATATACTATGGTAACAACCTGAATTTCCAAGGACATCTGCATGGATATCACCAGTTAACACAGAGAAGAGAGAATATTAAACAGATTACTATTCATGATGCGGATTGTATTTATATATTAGAAAATGGTACTATCAAGGTGTATAGCCAAAAGAAAAGAGGAGTAACCTTTTCTTCTGATGTACCTAATTACGCCTCTGGTCTTAGGAAAGTAGATGAGTACTATAGAAGAAAGACTAGGTAGCTGGTACAATCCTATCAGCAGGATAGTCAAACACATGATCCCTCAAAAAAAGCAGGGAGGGGTTCTTGAATCCATGTGTATACTGAAAGAATACCACGACAAAACCGGGATGGTCTATTCCGGTCTTGATCGTGTTGTGGAAATTTGTTATAATAATGATTCCTCTATGAAAGACTCGATAAGATGTCTTGGCTTTAGAGGGGGGCATGATTTTCTTATAGAATTAAAAGACTTAGAATCTGAATACGACTTATGTATACTTTCTCGTCATGTTAATAGGAGAAAGCTCAAAAATATAACGTGCAATAATTTTATGAAGGCTTTTGGAGATGGGTAAGACAGTTAGAAACAAGAGTAAGCGGGACAAGAAAAAGTTGAAGAGACAACGAAGGGACAGGAAGAATAAAAATTATGACAAATCGTCCCCCGTGGCATGACTACTTTATTGGACTAGCTTACTACGCTTCTACTAGAAGTAATGATGCTCAAACTAAGGTTGGTTGTGTTATAGTAGGCGTTGACAATAGGATTATTAGTATTGGATACAACGGCTTTTGCTCTGGCGTAGATATTACTGATCTACCAACAACAAGACCCCTAAAGTATCCTTTTATTGTTCACGCAGAAGAAAATGCTATATGTAACATGATTATAAAGCCCTCTTTCAAAAAAACGGCTTATATAACACACGTCCCGTGCCATAGGTGCGCAAAATTAATGTGGCAAAACGACGTTAGAGAATGGTATATACCAAAACGGCAAAAAGCCCACAGCTACTCTGAAGATGATGAGATTGTTTACAAACATTTGAACGAGAACGGACTAAAGATTAACTATATAAATCCAAACCTTGACCATCTCTACCATATAATACCAAACAAAGAGAAAGAAAGTAAATGATTAAACCACCAGAGGGCTTCACCACTAAAGCCAAGGTGGTCAACGTAGTGGATGGAGATACGATAGACGTTGTAATAGAGCGCCGAGTGAGAGTTAGACTGCAAGATTGCTGGTCCCCAGAAACCAGAACAAAGGATATAGTAGAAAAACAAAAAGGGCTTGCGGCGCGGTCTTTCCTGATAACTAGGGCTATGGATAAAGATGTAACCCTGCATATTCCTGCTGACGATGAGGGTGAACTCAAAGATCTCTTTACTTTTGGTAGAGTTGTCGGGAGGGTCTTCATAGATGACTATGATGTTTCCGAAATGATGATTGAAGCCGGACATGCTTCAAAAGAGAAGAAGAGATGACAGACAACAAGACTCCAGATAGAAAAAAATTCTCTATCACTCTAGCTAACGGGCGAGAAAAATTCTTTGATACAGGAAGCGATATGTCAGCGTGGTATGAAAAAAAGACGTATAAGAAATCGAGAAATAAAAAAAAGATAAAAAACAAAAGAAAGATTTAGACAACGATGTCAATAAAGGAACTGGAAAGCTACACTTTTGCATCTAAATATGCCAGATGGATACCTGAAAAAAAGAGAAGGGAAACTTGGAAAGAATCGGTTGACAGAGTTAAGGAGATGATGCATCATCAATATCCTGAAATTAACGGAGATGTTGATTGGGCTTATGACATGATGCATAAAAAGAGAGTGCTGGGATCTCAGCGCGCTCTCCAATTTGGCGGATTGCCAATATTAAAACATAATGCAAGAATCTATAACTGTATAGCATCATATATTGACAGACCAAGATTCTTTCAGGAGTGTATGTATCTTCTCCTGTGCGGATGTGGTACTGGATTCTCCGTCCAGAGACATCATGTAGGGAAGCTTCCCAGACTGATCCAACAAAAAGAAGGTACTAAAAAATTTACCATCCCAGACACAATAGAAGGATGGTCTGACGCCGTAGGCGTCCTAGTGACTAGCTATTTTGAAGACTGTGACCTGTTTCCAAAATACGAAGGGAAAAATGTAACTTTTGATTACTCTGAAATAAGACCAGCCGGATCATATTTAAGCTCAAGCTCCGGGAAAGCACCCGGACCGGAGCCGCTAAAGAAAGCTTTGGGAAATATTAAAAAGGTCTTAGACAAGGCTCTAAAAAGCGCAGAGTTCTCAGAAAGAAAGCTAAGGCCTATAGATGTCTATGATATTGTTATGCACGCTGCTGATTCTGTTATTTCTGGCGGTGTACGTAGGAGTGCCACCATCTGTCTCTTTTCGCCAGAAGATGAGGAGATGGAACTCGCAAAAACTGGTAATTGGTTTCACGATAATCCTCAACGTGGCCGTTCTAATAATTCTGCTCTCCTACTTCGTGATAAGACCAGTCCTGAACAATTTGCATCATTAATGCAATCGGTTAAGGAGTTCGGTGAGCCGGGGTTTGTTTGGTCAGATTCTACAGAGCTTATCGTAAATCCCTGTGTTGAAATTGGCCTTTATCCTGTTGATGAAGTAACAGGAAAAACCGGTTGGCAAGCATGTAACCTAAGTACGATCAATTGCGCAAAGGTAAAGACCAAAGAAGAATTTCTAGAGTCTTGTAAAGCAGCAGCCATCATAGGAACTCTGCAAGCTGGTTTTACTGAGATGACGTATCTCGGAGAGGTCACAGAAAGAATCCTAAAAAAAGAGGCTCTTCTTGGCGTTTCAATGACCGGGATAATGGAGAACCACGAGATATGCTTAGACCCAACGATACAAAAAGAGGGTGCTAGGGTAGTAAAGAAGACAAACAGGGAGCTTGCTTCAAAGATAGGGATCAGCCCGGCTGCTAGGACTACCTGCGTCAAGCCAGAAGGCACGTCTAGCTGCATTCTAGGGACTAGCTCTGGTATCCATCCTCATCATGCCAAGCGTTATATCAGGCGGGTGCAGGCTAACAAGATGGAGAATATATATCAGCACTTTGAGAAGACAAATCCAAGGGCGTGCCAAGAATCCGTTTGGTCTGCCAATGACAGTGATGATGTCATATCTTTTTGCATTGAGGTTCCCGATGGTTCCAAACTAAAAAACAAGATCGGGGCCATTAGTCTTTTAGAGTATGTAAAAAGCACTCAACAAAACTGGGTTATGACAGGGAGAAACGAGTCCCTCTGTGTAAAAGATTTTCTTCAGCACAATGTTTCCAATACGATCAATGTGAAACCAGAAGAATGGGATGAAGTAACAAAATTTATCTACAAGAATAGAAGATATTTCTGCGGAGTCTCTCTACTACCTGTGAGTGGAGACAAGGACTATCCGCAAGCACCGTTTACAACGGTGTATCTTCCCAGTGAAATGATATCCCATTATGGAGATGGGGCCATGTTCGTGAGTGGTTTAATAGAAGTTGCACTCAATCTATGGGAAGACAATCTTTGGACCGCTTGTAACTCCTTGGTGGGGCTTGGAGAAAAAGTCAAGGGCAATGGTAAAAAGACTTGGGCAAAAAGATGTCAAAATTTCGCTGATAAATATATGAATGGCGACGTAAAAAGGTTAAGCTATTGTATGAAAGATGTATACAACTGGAAAGAATGGTTGGATACAAAAAGACAGTACGAGTCGGTTGATTATACAACCTGCGTAGAAGAACAAGACAACACAAAACTAGAACAAGAAATAGCCTGTGCTGGTGGAGCCTGTGAAATAATATGAGTGACGTGGAAAAATTCGAGGCTTTTATTGGTAAAATCGTAGCAGAAGCTGAGAGTGATAATATTGGTTTTGTAATGCACTTGTCTTATGTTGACGAGGAGTCTTCAGAAGTAAAACATTTCAACCTATCTCACAGGTTCCCATACGGCGATCTAATCACATCAAAAGCAAATTACGCAGACTTTATAAAGTATGCTGAGTCTACCAGAGACAACGAGGACAAGCCTGAAGAGGACAAATGAATGGTCTTTTTTCCTACCTATAGCGACACTTGTGATGGCCGAATAAAGTTAGACTATGTGGACAAGAACCACATAGACCTAAAGGTAAAACGCCTCTCCGATACCGCCATCTTGCCTACCAAGGCAAATAAACATGACGCAGGGATAGACCTTTATGCGGACGAAACTGTCACGATTAAACATCTAGAGACTATCATAGTAGGCACTAGCGTGTCTGTTTCTATCCCAGAAGGATTTGTTGGCTTTATATGGGACAGGTCATCAATGGGATGTAAAGGGATACACAGATTCGCTGGAGTTATAGATAGTGGCTATACCGGAGAGATAAAGATCTGTTTTAATAATTCAGGTTATGGAATGCAGTTCTGGCCACATTTTCCAGTTAGTTATGAGATAAAGACTGGTGATAAGATAGCACAGATGGTGATACAGTCAATACCTACAGTCAGCATTGAAGAGGTAATTGAATTATCTACAACAGAAAGAGGCGAGAAAGGTTTTGGTAGTAGTGGCTCGAAAGCTTAAGAAAAGACGACTTCACCCTAAAACAGATAACCAAGCTGATTACATACGGTCAATAGCAAACAATATAGTTACCCTGTGTCATGGTCCAGCCGGTACAGGTAAAACAAGTGTTTCTGTTGGTTTGGCATGCGAATATCTAACTGAGGGTAAAGTTGAAAAGATTATTATAACTAGACCGGTTGTAGAATCCGGCAGAAAGGGGTTGGGATATTTACCCGGTTCTTTTAAAGATAAAATACATCCATATCTTATCCCCGTATTAGAAGAGATGGATCTTTATCTTAACAGTCAACAGTCAAAAAGATTATTAGACAATAATATTATTGAAATTGTTCCTCTTGAATATATGAGGGGAAGAAACTTTCATAATGCTTTTATGATCTTAGACGAGGCGCAGAACGCAACTTTTGATCAAATAAAAATGTTTATAACCCGCGTTGGAAGAGATTCAAAATCTGTGATCAATGGAGATCTACAGCAAAGTGACCTGTCTAATAAAGGTGGTTGTGATTTTCATGAGATTATAAAACGTCTTGACAAACTTGAAAATGTTGGTATAATGGAACTTACAGTTGAGGATATAATCAGAAACCCGATCATAGGATCAATAATTGATAGGCTGAGTTAATAATTATGAAACTATCTGAAGACAACTTACACGAAATACTACAGTTAACCAAAGAGAATCCTGTGTTTGGTTACGAAATAGTAGAGACGTTGTCAAAGGACTTGCTTAGACTGACCGTATTGTGCAAGGATCTTGTAAGCGCTAGGGATGATGAGTTGCAACCACTTACCAACCTGCGGCGTTTGGAGGCTTTGGATGTTTTTATATCAAGAATAAGACATGCTGTAAGAAATAAAGAAAATGCCGACGTATGAATATAAATGCTCTGCCTGTAGTCATAGTTTTGAAATAGTTCAATCTATGAAAGATAGACAGAAAAGAAAATGTCCAGAGTGTAAAAAAAGTAAGCTCAAAAAAGTTCTGGGAACCCCCATCATCTTCGTTAAGGGGGAGCCGCAAAGTATTGGACACTGGGCGGAAAAGAACACCGAAAAAATGGGTTCTTATGAACTTAGTGAAAAAAGAGAGATGGAAAATAAAAGTAAAAAGTCTGAGCCTTGGTGGCGTAAGGACAGCAAGTATTCAAACGATCAGATAAAAAAGATGTCTGAATCTCAAAGGAAAAATTTCATCGAGGGTGGAGGATAATGGGTAAACAAGACGCTCCGCATCGAGCAGTACTTAGGATTAACCTCTCTCTGCACGCCCTTATGAACACAGGGGAGTGTTCAGCAAGGTTTATCCCCAACGAAACCCTAGAGAAATGCGGTCTTCAAGAAGATTTTTTGCTGTATGTTGACGGAAAAGATCAGTGGGATTGCCTTAATAAGTTACAGAAAAAGATAAAGGATTTTCAAGATAAAAATGGCTAGACATGATCGAGAAGAGCTAGATATAGAATTGCCCGACCCGATTTCATACCTATCTTTCTGCTACACAATAAAGGGTGTTGAAATAGATGGGAATGACCCTAAAGCGTACTGTAAAAAATCTGTAAACACCCAGACCGAACGTACTACATATTATGCGAAATTTGGGAGGGGTGTCTTGTTTGATCCGTGGGGTATTTTTGCTGGCAAAGAATCGTCAAGAGATTTTAAATTCGTTAAAGTTTCTCAAACAGTGTTCGAGCATTACTATAAGTATATAGAAGGCAAGAACAGGTCTTTTTTATCATTAGCTGAAAGGAGCATGATTGATGTCTAAACCAAAAGGAGGACCGCTAAGTAAGGCAGAAAAGTTTTACATAGCAAATAACGTTACTTTTAGTGATGAAGATTTTGCAAAGGATCTTAATCGTTCCCCCAACATAATTGAGAAATACAGGTCCAGTCTTCCAAAAAATGAAGAACCCACTACAAAGGTCTCTGACCTCATGGCCAGAACCGACAAGGGTGCTACTACCATGACTGAAGCTGCCTCAATGTTGACCGACGAGAAAAAACAAGTCACGTCAAAAGAAGAGAAAAAGTCTAAGGAGAGATCATTCAGAGGAAGTATCCATAGGATCAAAGAGGGTTAGCATGAGTATCTGTACTGAAATAGACTCGTATGCTGGTAAGTTCTCTGACGAGAATGCTATGTGGGTGATAGAGTTATCAAATGGAACAACGGTTTTTCAAGATGATGGAAGACCGGGGGTTGCAGAGCATAGCGCATGGATAAGGCTTGGAAAGTATTGCGAAGATAATGATTTACATATAGAATCAATGAAACTAAAGTTTAGATCTAACGAGATTGAGGTTGGAAGGGGTGACAAAGGCTATTACTTTTGTAAGGGCGTGTCTGGACAGATGTTTGGGGGATCAACCAGACATTTGTATATGGCTGGAGCGTTAAAAAATAATGACTCATTACTTGTAAAAAGCTGGCTAGTTCCAGAATTGATTCCAGAAGCGTCTGAACCAAGGAACCCAGATCTAGCCGGGGAATGTTTGATACTTAAAAATGGCTGAAAAAAGAACAGATAGAAGCAAGTACAAATCACCTTCCACCGGAGACTATTGCACAACGGCTCAGTATATAGCAGAACTTATGTGTCAAAGAATGGCCGAAAACTCTAACGAAGGCTCGCTGGCATATAAATTCTGGAACACAGAAAAGTGGAAGGGCACTTTCACCCAGCAGGTAGTGCTAGCGAATCGTCTTCTAAAAAATTATGACGAGAGAGCAGTTATAAGAGCTTTGAGGAGTAAACGAGGGTCTAAAATATATTCCTTACGGTTCCCCGCTCTTTCCGATCTCATAGAATCTGAGCAGTCCGGTCTAGAAAAAGAACTGTCTAGACAAAAGACTATAGACGTAACTTCTCACAACTCTAAAGTAATTCCAAAGCCTTTTGGAAAGAGAAGTGGAATAAACAAACTGCGAGATCTAGATGAGTAAAAATAAAAATACCAAGTTTGATGACCCTGTAACCAAGGAAGTTATCAAAAAATATGGCCATGTTGTCAGGGCTGGAATAGATGTTTTTGAGGAAAGCTCCAACCTAAAGGTCATATCGGTCAGCCCGGCCCTAGACGTTGCCTTGGGTGGGGGTATAAGAGAGGGGAGTTGGGTTATTTTTACCGGGGAGCCAAAGACTGGGAAAACTACAACAGCACTACATTTTGCCGCCAACTGTCAAAAAGAAGAAAATGGATCAAGACCAGTAATTTTCATTAACGCAGAAGGCAGACTAAAGTCCATGAATCTTGGTGGAGTCAAGGGCTTGGACATTGAAAAAATTCGTGTTGTTGAGTCTGATGCAGAGCCAATGAGCGCGGAAGAATATCTTGATATTGTAGTCAAGTACGTAAGCAAGGAGCCAGAGTGTGTTGTGATAATAGACTCAGCCTCCGCCCTTATACCAGAGAGAGAACTAATAGAGGATGTGAGCGGGCAGTTCAGAGCGGGGCTGCCGAAAATATTAGCAGCTTTCACAAGAAGGCTCTCAAATGTAGTTACAAAGCAGAGGGCAATAATAATTCTCATCACCCATTTTATAGCCAACACCAGCGGGATGGGTAGGAAGACAAAGCTGGCAGATGGCGGTAAAAAAATACAATACCAAGCTGATACCAACATGGTCATAGAGTATATAAAATCGTGGGAATCTGGAGGACGTAGCATAGGCCAACAAATAAATTGGAAAGTGCTGTGTTCTTCTTCTGGTGGATTCCCCGGATCTACCGCTCAGGGGTGGTTAAGGTATGGTGTTGGTGTAGATAGCATACAAGAACTTCTTATGATGGGTATAGAATTTGGTATTATATCTAAGGCTGGAGCTTGGTATAGCTGTAATTTCCTTGAAAACCACGGGGAGAAGTATTCAGAGATGTCTGAAGAAAAATTTCAAGGACAAGATAAATTGTACAATTTTATCGAACAAAACCCAGATGTCATGAATTTGCTGAATGAAGAGTTAAAGGCAATTCTGTGAAGGTTTTAGGTTTTGATGGTATGCAAAAAACGTGGAACCTGACCAAGCATGTTCCAAGTAAAAATGATAAGAGACACCGATCAAAAAATCATCTGCGAGCAAGAAAAATCCTTCGTGAAATCTTTCCAAGAGACCGTCTTCTTGAAGAGGTCTCCCTTCCGGGTAGCAACACGCCCAATAGGAAGTCGCTACTATACGCAGACTTTTTTGTACCATCACACGATCTTGTGGTAGAAGTTCACGGCAGCCAACATTACGAGTTTGTGAAGTTCTACCACAAAACCAAAGGTGAGTACTATCGCTCTAGAAAGAGAGATCAAGACAAGATTGACTGGTGTAAACTAAATTCCCTTACAATAGTAGTACTAAAATATTCTGAGAGTGATGATGTCTGGACAAAAAGGATTAACGGCGAGTGAGCGTCTTGCTAGGTTTGAGAAAGCAACCGAGGATTATATAAATTCTAAGCACCTATGTCCCATAGGGTTTAATATTGAAGCAATCGAGATACTAAACTTGACAGTTGAAGAATTAAAAAACCTCTCCCCCGAGGAATGTGTAGCGAAATCTTATGTGGTATTTGCTTACGCTAATTATCTACAGGAAGAGCATAATCTCAATTTAGTAAAACTAAACTACGCTAATGATTCTTTGAGACAAATTGTTACTGCTGAGATGGGACAGTTTGACAAGTACATGAAACATGAAATAAAACAACAGAACGTTATAAACAACAATGAATTTGCTTCGAAGTTAGACAATATCAGAAAACATGCCCAAGCAAGAGTTGACAAGATGACTGAAAAAATAAGAGACATACGAAGAATGGGTGAATCACTTTTGGAACTTGCAAAAAGGAAAGCGTACTCATGAATCCTATAGACAAGATAAAGTCTGGCATACAGAAAAATAATATGATCCTTGTCTCTGAGGGGTTTGAAGATCTGACTGGAGAAAAAGTCATCGCAGAAGATGAACAAGAGGTGGTTGAAACAGAGAAGGAAGACGCGGGAGATAGTTTTATAACCTCAACCAGATCGTCGGAGACTAGCGGGAAAAGTAGGATAGCCAGATCAGAACCTTTAGATATCACAGATCGAGAGAACACCTTTGTTGATGATGGGACCGAAGCCTCGGAAGACACGGCTGTGGATAAAAAACTGGCGGTTAAACCTCCCGTCGAAAGAACCAGAAGGATATTCAAGAGAATTTCTACCACATGTGTTTCGTGCAATAAGAATTTTGAGATCCATCCCACATTAGTTCGCGAAAATTACAAGTGCGATAATTGCATAACAAGAAGATAAAAGTGAATCTATTACATAACTCAGCGGCTGAACGAGCGGTTCTTTCAGGAGTTTGTTCACATGGAGCCAGCGCTTTTATAGACATAGGCGGGGTAGTTGAATTTGATACTTTTGTTATCGAAGAAAATCAGATAATTTACAAGTGTCTTTGTAAAGTGCTTGAAAAATCTGACTCTGTAGATATATCCTCAATACTAGCCGCCGCCAATGATCTTGATTTTCAGGACAACTTAAACAGCAAGAGTGGTCTTGAACATCTTCGTGCGGTATATCATTTTCCGATCAAGCTAGAAAATGTTAGGCCGCACGCAGTAAAAATTCGTAAACTACAGCTTGCAAGAGATATACAAAAGCTATCTAAAGAAATATACAATAACATATCAACAATTGATGGTGACGAGAGTATAAGTGAAATAATAAATATTGCGGAGAAGCCTATATTAGACTTTTCTTCCAATCTAAACAGAGAAGAAGACAGTACTCCGTTACCATTGGGTAAAGACATTGAAGAATACATCAAACACCTAGAGGAAAATCCATCAGACATACTGGGCATACCCAGCGGATACAGTCGGTATGACATTAGTATCGGGGGAGGACTCAGAAGAAAGTGTGTTGACTTAATCGCCGCTCGTCCCAAGGTTGGTAAAAGCATGTTTGGCGATAATGTTGCGATGCATGTAGCAGGCGAGTTGAACATACCGGTCCTGATGCTGGACACCGAGATGTCAAAAGAGGATCATCTCAACAGAATACTTGCTAAATTAAGTGGCATAGATATAAATGATATCTCTACAGGAAAGTGTTTTAGTAGCCAGACAAATAAAGAAAAAATTGAGAGGTCAGCCAGAAAGATAGAAGAAATACCATATGATTATATCAGCATATCTGGAAAGCCTTTCGATGAAATACTTTCTCTGATGAGAAGATGGATTATACAAACGGTTGGCTTTGATGAGAACGGCAGAACAAATAACTGCTTGATAATTTACGACTACTTGAAATTGATGACCTCCGACACGATCAACAATAGCGTTCAGGAGTTTCAGGCTCTTGGTTTTCAGATAACCGCACTTCATAACTTTTGTGTTGAATACGATTGTCCATGCCTAAGTTTTGTACAGCTAAACAGAGATGGTATAACCAAAGAATCTACGGATGTTGTCAGTGGCTCAGACCGACTGATATGGTTATGCACCAGTTTTAGTATTTTTAAGAATAAGAGTGATGAAGAGATTGCAGAGGATGGCGATGAGTATGGAAACAAAAAGCTGGTCCCAATCGTTGCCAGACATGGCCCCGGACTTTCCGACAGAGACTATATAAGCATGGCTATGAAGGGCGAGACCGCCAACATTGTTGAGAAGTGTACACGCAATGAAATAAGAAAAGTCGTTAAACAAAAAGATGAAGGATTTGTTGTAGAGGATAACAATAAAAACGATATTCCATTTGAAATGTAAAACTTAATGCAGAAATTTGAAAAAGAAAAGATCAGCGTTCTCTCTGAGAAGTTATCTGAAAGAATCATTGATATACTGGACCACTTCAATATTGAATATACCGAACAGGACGAGTGGATATACTGTCCCTGTCCTGTGCATGACGGAGACAAAAAGGATGGGTTTAGCATCCGACAATCAGACATTTTTCCAAACCAAATAGTATGGTCTTGCTGGACCCACCATTGTGAAAAAGAATACATCAATTCTGTTTTGGGGTTACTACGAGGTATCCTCTCTAGAGAGAGAGGTGAGGAAGTAGGATTCCCCCAAGCCGTTTCATTTGGATTTAAATTTTTGAACTTCTCCCCCGATGACATAAAAGTAGACGAATCTCAAAAAGATAAGTCAAACTTTATAAGGTGTGCAAATAGCATATTTAAACAAAAAAAGGAAGCAAACAAGGTCGCGACTAGGGCGATGGTTGTGGCGGGATTGTGTAGGCCCGTCGAATACTATTTGAACAAAGGATTTAACCAGTCAACTTTAGACTTTTTTGATGTGGGAATCTGCAAAGACCCATCAAAACCTATGTATAATAGAATTGTTGTTCCGGTGTATGATGACAGTCACGCCTACATGACTGGGTGCATTGGGAGATCACTGGAGGAGAAGCCCTTGACTCATAAATGGGTTAATAGCAAGGGTCTTAACACGGGTGACTTCCTATATAACTACTGGAACGCCAAGGAATTCATCGAAGAAACCAGCAGCGTGGTAGTGGTGGAGGGTCAGGGAGACGTGTGGCGTCTTCATGAAGCCGGTATTAGGAATTCTGTTGGAATGTTTGGTTGCTATTTGAGTGATTATCAGCGTATAATATTAGAGAGGTCTGGGGCGTTGAATCTCATAATTTTAACCGATAGCGATGAAGCGGGAAGAGATGCGTCTGCGAGGATAAAAACCCAGTGTGAAAGACTTTTTAATATATATACTCCAGACATAACCCCACACAAAGACGTGGGTGACATGAGCGTTTCTGAGATACAGCAGATACTAAATCCTCAACTACAAGGTCTTATATAATGGTAACACTAACCGATAAGGCAGTCAAAGAAATTAAACGGGTTATGGAAGACTTGCCCGATGCTACTAATAGTCTACTTAGGGTTGCCGTTGCGGGTGGGGGATGTTCTGGCTTTGAATATAAACTAGGTTTTGTAGAACTATCAGAGTATTCAGACAAAACCCACAATAAATACGAGCAGGGTGGCCTAGCTCTAATCGTAGAAAAGAAGGCCGAATTATTTATCGACGGCACTACCATTGACTGGATAGAAGACTTGTCGAAACGTGGATTCTCTTTTAATAACCCAAACGCTTCTAGCAGTTGTGGATGCGGTGAGAGCTTCAGCGTCTAGTTAGACATCTTACGTAAACGAGACTACATAATGACTCAGAAAATACTGGCGTTTTCAGGATCTAAGCAGAGTGGAAAAACTACTAGGGTTAATTTTCTTCACGGCTATGAGATGAAAAGAACTGAAGCCATAAAGATTTTTGAAATAAATGAGAATGGAAACTTGGTTGTAAATGCCGTCACTACTGATGAAAGAGGAGGGGCCTCAGAGGGTATGGGTGTCCTTGATGTAGAAAGGGATGATTTTGAGTTTGCCTCATACGCATCACAAAGGATATGGCCTTTCATCAGGGCTTACAATTTTGCCACCCCGCTAAAAGGGGTTTGCATGAGCCTGTTTGGACTCACACACAAACAATGTTACGGCACTGATCAAGAAAAGAACACCCACACAAACATTATGTGGGAAAATCTATCACCAGAACACAAATCAGGCACAACGACCGCCAGAGAATTCCTGCAATTTTTTGGAACGGATATTTGCAGACAAATAAAATCAGATATTTGGACTTCGATCTGTATAGATCACATCATAGATGATGAAAGCGAGCTTGCTATAATAGGTGATTGTAGATTCAGAAATGAAGTCGATGCCGTACATGAAGCTGGGGGTAAGGTCGTCAGACTACTGAGAAGGCCCAATGACGACAGTCACTCAAGCGAAAATGATCTAGAAGGCTATGATGAATTTGATTATGTGATTGATAATTCTGATATGACGATAGAGGAATGCAATAAGAAACTGTTAGAGGTGTTGGTTGGCTGGGGGTGGGTTCAATCTGCGGAGCCTGTTGGGTTTACAATGAGGATAAAAGAGGATCGTTAAATGGGCGATGTAATAAAACCTTGGGGTTTCTATGAAGATATATTTAGGTCTGATGAGGTGGTCTTCAAAAGGATAGTGATAAGTCCCGGCGAAGAAATATCGTACCAAAGGCATTCTAAAAGGAGTGAGTTTTGGTATGTGGCAGAAGGATTTGGATATTTCAGATGGAATAATGTTACCAAGTGGAAAGTCAAGCAGGGATTCACTGTAGAAATAAACGTGAATGACAACCATCAGCTTATTAACACTGGAGATACTGATTTAGTCATCTATGAAATGCAGTATGGGAAGTGCGAAGAAGACGACATCATAAGAATGGAGGATAAATATGATAGAGATTAAACTCAATCAACCTTTAATGGGATACACTGTATGATAGTTACATATGTAAGAAGCTCTTCATATAATAATTATGATTATTGTCAACAGCAATATTATATTAATTATGTTTTGGGACACCCCTCTCTTTCTGGAAAGAAGGCGGAGATGGGGACCATTGTACATAAGGTTATGGAGTGTCTTGCGCGATCAAAATACGCATTACAGAATAAAAAAAAGAGCTTCACAGACGAATCGTTGGGAAGAATTCGTCTAACAAAAGATATAATGCTATCAGAGAACTTTGTAAATAATCTTACAGACAAAAGCATTGAATTTTATACAGATAGAAGCTCGCACGCTTTTACAAAAGGAGATTTGTCTAACTGTCAAAAGTGGGTATGGCTCGCTCTAGAATACAACAAGGGACAATTTGACCCAAGAAAAAGAAAAATAGTAGCCGCTGAACCTCATTTTGACATCGAGATCAACGAGCCTTGGGCCAAGTATGACTACGAGCTTCCAAGTGGTGAGACAATCTCTGGAAACCTTGCCATCAAGGGGACCATAGACTTGGTTACTGAATCTTCCGAAGATGTTATAGAGGTCGTAGACTGGAAGACTGGAAGAAGAATAGACTGGGCTACGGGTCAAGAAAAGGACTATGAAAAACTTTCCCAAGACCCACAACTCCTTCTTTATAACTACGCGATCTCAAAGCTTTTTCCAGAATATAGTCAGTCAATAATGTCAATTTTTTATATCAGAGATGGAGGTCCATTTTCACTATGCTTTGATAAATCTGATAGAGATAAATTTTTGGAGATGCTTAAGAATAGGTTTGAAGAAATAAAAGCAAACGAATCTCCTAGGATGCTATCTCAAGAACAAGCACACTGGAAATGTAAAAAACTATGTGCATACTACAAAAATAATTGGGAAGGAACCAACACCAATATTTGTAAGCATGTCCATAAGGAGCTGGAAAATAAGGGTCTAGAAAGGACTACCGCAGAGTGTACTAAACAAGGTTTTAATATAGGGTATTATGATGCTCCCGGTTAAACATTTTAGCAACGACGAAGTGGCAGACTTACTCTCAGTACCAGCTTGTATAGAGCTTGTAGAAGACCTATTTAAAAACATTGACGACACACAAATGCCGCCAAAGGTATACATGAATGTTCCAAGCGGGGACTTTCGGGCAATGCCAGCAGTAGTAGGCAACACGGCAGGAATCAAATGGGCCGGACTCAGTGTCAAGGAGGCGGGCAAGATCAACATCTTTGCTATGGTGATGATCAACGATATCGAAACTGGAGATCTGCTAGCTGTTCTAGATGCAGAAACTCTTACCGCTATTAGAACGGCTGCTGTGACGGGGGTCGCCACAAGGTATCTATCCCGTACTTATTCCAGAACGGCAGCATTTATAGGGTGTGGACATCAAACCCTTCGCCAAATTCAGGCGGTGTTGGCTGTCAGAGATATAAAAACTATAAAGCTCTTTGATCTTAGCGAAGATAGAGCCAACGCAGTAAAGGACAGTCTTGACTATTTACCAGAGCCTATCAAGGTAGAAGTTTGTAAAACACTGGAAGATTGTCTGTGGGATTCTGACATAGTTACAACTCTAACGCCTTCCAGAAAGCCCTTCATAAAGTACGAGGATCTAAAACCCGTAGTCCACATTAATGCTGTTGGTGCTGACGCAGAAGGAAAAAGAGAATTGCACCCATGCGTCCTTGACAATGTAGACCTAGTTTCCTACGATGAGTGGGTTCAGTGTTCCCACTCTGGGGAGATACAATACGCTAAGAAAAGTAAAATCTCACAGATATGGTCGCCGCTAGCAGAGATAGTTCAGGGGAGAGTGGAGATGGACGGCGCTCTAACAACACTATTCGATGCCACAGGACTAGCTATAGAGGACGTTGCAGCAGCACGATATATTTATGAAAAATTCAACAGAACGAAGTAACATTGTTGAAGCCCCCTTCACCGAAGCGATGGTGAAGTCTGCAAAAGGCAAGGCAAAAAGATTGGGAGAAATAAAAAATTCTATTCTAAAAGGAAAAGGAAATTTTGCTGGCTACTTAGGGGAATCAATTGTTGCTGAGTATATTGGCGCGAAAATAGTTAGCAATAAAAGAGGTGAAGAAAAATATAATCACGACTTGGTGCTTGGGAACAAAACTATAGAGATAAAAACCAAGCGTAGGACAGTTCCCCCTAAAGATTTTTATGATGCTAGCGTTGCCCATACCAGCCTACATCAAAACCCAGACTTCTATGTGTTTGTAAGTATTCAATTTCGTGGTGACAAACCAGTTAAAGCTTGGATATGCGGACAAAAAAATTCAACAGAGTATTTTAAACAAGCGACCTTCTATGCAAAGGGTGACGTAGACCCCTCAAACGGATGGAAGGTGTTAACCGATTGTTACAACTTGCCGTACAAGAATCTTGACCAGCTAGGACTTTAGAATGACTTGGATTCCTCTACATCTGCATACTCATTATAGCCTGTTGGACGGTCTCTCGAAGCCCCCACAGGTTGCAGACCGTTGCGTGGAGCTTGGCTATGACTCCTGTGCGATGACAGATCACGGCACGATTTCTGGAGCCGTTTCGTTTGTCAGGAGCATGCGAGAGAAGAATGTAAAACCAATTTTAGGATGCGAGTTTTATATATCAAAAGATGCCAAGCTAAGAACCAAAGAAAATAAAACTCTAACCCACTTGGTAGTATTAGCTAAGAATTTAACAGGTTGGAATAAGTTAATTGAAGCTACATCTAGAAGTAACGAAGAAGACGTATTTTATTTTAAACCTAGACTAGACCTAAGACTTTTGTCTGAAATCATAGGTGAAGATAAGGGCAGTCTAATATCTTTTAGTGGACATCCCGGTAGCGATCTTGCCAATGTTTTATTCCAAGATGTTAAGAAGGCATATTCGGCTCACAGTTATGACGAAGCAGCTAAGTACTTAAAAAAGGATTGGAAAAGAGAGTGCGTCTTTGCTGCGAACAGTCATCTAAAAGTATTTGGCTCTGGAAACTTTTTCATAGAGATACAGCTTATAGATAAGGACAACTTTCCGGCGTCTGAACTTATAGCAGAGTGCCTAAGAAAAGTCGCAGCAGAAACAAAAATACCCTGTGTTGCAACGGCAGACTCACACTACCCCAAAAAAGAAGACGCGGCAGACCAAAGAATACTCCTTTGTTCTGCCATGAAAACAACTCTAAAAAAAGTAGAGAATAAGATAAGAAATAATGAAGACGTAGGAATGTCCTGCTTTTTTAGATCAAATAACTACCACATTCCCTCGTCAGAAGAAATGGAATCATTGCACACAGAAGAAGAAATTCGTAACTCTTCTATAATAGCTAGCTTTTGTGAGAATTATGATATACTTGGACAGCCTATGCTTCCAAAATTTTCTTGCCCAAACAATATGACAGAAGAAGAATATCTTCGAGACCTTTGTCGAGATGGCTGGCGTAAAAGATTAAAAGCTCAGGATAAAGTTAACACAGAAGAAGACACTCAAAAATATGTAGACAGAATAAAAGAGGAGCTTGATGTAATACAAAAAGCCAACCTCTCTGGATATTTCCTAATAGTTAGAGATATTATAAACTATGTTAAAGAAAACAACTGGCTCGCTGGCCCCGGTAGAGGTTCCGCTGCGGGTTGTTTAATTTCATACCTAATAGGCATCACTGAAGTAGACCCTATCGAATATGACTTGATTTTTGAGAGGTTTTATAATATAGGTAGGAATACGGAAGACCATGTTTCCTTGCCGGACATAGACATGGATGTTCCCGCAACAAAAAGAGACGAAGTTATCGACTACATACGCTCTAAATATGGGGAAGATCGCGTGTGTCAGATGGTAACATTTGGAAGGCTGCAAGGCAGGAGTGCTCTAAAGGAAGTCCTCAGAGTTCATGATGCCTGTTCATTTGACGAGATGAACACCATAACAAAAGCATTGCCCCAAGAAGATAAAATATCTGATCAATTGGAGTCTATGGAAAGCCCCTCCTCTATAATGTGGACTCTGGCTTACCAACCAGAGATTCTAAAGGGATACTGTGAACTAAAAGAGGATGGCACTCTGGGCGGTAATTATTCTAAGCTGTTCGAACAAGCCATAAGGCTCGAAGGAACCTATAAATCTCAGGGGAAACATGCGGCTGGCGTTGTAATATCTTCTAAAGATCTAGACAAATCATGCCCCATGGTAAAAGAAACCAACGGGACTGGGAAAATAGCAGGGTTGGAAATGACAGACCTTGAGGCAATGGGTCATGTCAAGTTTGACGTTCTAGGCGTTAATTTATTAGATAAGCTCATGGGTGTTAGGGATCAACTTTTAACTGGAGATATACATGAAGGAACATTATAACGAGGTACTTCTGGATGGATGTGCCATAGAATACAAGGATATTTCTCTTTGTAAAATCAACGATTATTATGATAGAGCTATTAAAAAAGAATTGTACCAAGTACATTCTGATAATAGGAAATTTAAATTCAGCATGTTGTACAAAAACCTAAGTGCAGCAGTTGAAAAATTTTTGGAAATTAAAGGTATAGCGACATGAACTATCGAGACATTATAGTTTTTGATTTTGAAACCGGATCTGTCAATCCAAACAAGACACAGCCAACTCAAATAGCTGCGGTTGCGATACATGGTAGGAAGCTGACACCACAGCCCGGAGGATTTTTTAACAGTGAAATTCGTCCAATTCTTGATGACGAGGAGGCAATCAAGCAGGGTCTTGATCCCATAGAAGATGAAGCTCTTGAGATAACACACAAAACACGAGAAGAGTTAGCTAAAGCCCCACATCCTAAACAGGTCTGGAAAAAATTCACAAAATTTGTTGACAAATTTAATTTCAAAAAGACCCAATGGTACGCGCCCATACCAGCGGGATACAACATTCTTGGATTTGATATGGTGATAGTAGATCGTATGTGTAAACAATACGGTCCACTAAACGAAAAAACTGGACATCAAAAATTGTTCAGTAAAGTCAACAAGATAGACGTTATGGATATGATGTTTCTCTGGACAGAAAATGACCCAGATATAAAATCGATCAGCATGGATAATATGCGGAAATACTTGGGGTTGTCAAGCGAGAATGCTCACGACGCCTTACAAGACGTTAAAGATACGGCGAACATAATGATCAGGTTTATGAAGTTCCACAGAGGTCTGGCATCCAGAACCAAATTTGAAAAGGCTTTTGCAGATGGCAATTTATACGTTTGAATGCGGATGTGAGTTTGACATAGACGGAGACCGCTCTATACTAAAGGAGGACGGACTCCCTGTTATTAACCTGAACATACTTAATGTTAACTACGACTGCTCAAGAACTTGGGATCTTATATGCGACGGTAAAACAAAAGGGGTTTTTCAGTTAGAGAGTCAGCTTGGTAGGTCATGGGCAAAGAAGCTAAAACCCAGAAATATTGAAGAACTAGCAGCGCTGTCTGGACTATTGAGACCGGGATGTCTTAGAGCAATTGTAGACGGCAAATCCATGACCCAGCATTATGTTGATCGAAAACATGGTAAAGAAAATATAGAATATATAGACGATTCTCTTGAGCCTATCCTAAAGTCTACACAGGGGGTTCTTGTATATCAAGAACAGTCCATGAAAATTGCTCAGGTAATTGCCGGATTTAATTTAAGAGAGGCAGACGATTTAAGAAAAGCCATCGGTAAGAAAAAAGCCGATCTAATGACAGAGGTAAAGGAGACCTTCTTAAGAGGAGCGATTAAAAAAGATGTTGTTTCTAAAGAAGCAGCGGAGGAGATATTCGGGTGGATCGAAAAATCTAATCGCTATGCTTTTAATAAGTCCCATGCTGTTTCTTATGCTATTTGTGGTTACTGGTCTGCTTATTGTAAAGCACATTTTCCGCTCGATTTCTACTGTAGCTACCTGTATTATTCTGGGGGGAAACCGGACCCACAACAGGAGGTAAAAGATCTAGTTTCAGACGCTAAATCTAGCGGAGTATCGGTAGAACCCCCAAGAATAGAGAAGCTGAACAGGTCTTTTAAAATATATAATAAGTCTGTTAATTTTGGTCTTGGAGATATAAAGTATATCGGCAAGAACCACGTAGAAAAGCTGTTGTCTTCAGTAAAAGAGTATACCTCAACTGGACTGTTCAGCGAGGAGCTAGACTGGTATTCCTTTTTGATAAATGTTTCAGGTAAAATAAGCTCAAAAGTAGTTGAATCACTAATACTGGCTGGGGCCTTAACAAAGCTTACAGGAAAAAAGACAGCCAGAAAAAAGTGTATGTATGAGTTTGAAACTTGGTCAGTGCTAACTAAAAAAGAGAAGGAATGGATTGTAGAAAGTTGTCAACAAGAAAACAATATATTATCTGCGCTTAAAAGACTATCCCCAACAAAAAAAGAAGGCGGCGGTACTTTCAGCAGCAAGAGAAAAGAGATAGTCGACGATCTCATAACCCAGCTAGAAACCCCACCATATTCTCTGGATGATTACCCAAATGAGATAGCCATGGACGAAGAAAGACTTCTTGGCGTAGCCCTTTCGTATTCCAAAGTAGATTCTTGTGACACAACCTCTGCGAACACAACCTGTAAGGAATATTCAGAAGGAAAAAAGGGTAAAATGACTTTGGGGGTAGAGGTAAAATCCTGTAGAGAATGGATTATAGCGAAGGGCAAAATGAAAGGTGAGAAAATGGCATTTCTAAGTATAGAGGATGGAACTTCAGAAGCAGATTCAATAGTTGTATTTCCAGAAAACTGGGAAAAGTTTAAAAGCCTTTTGACAGAGGGCAACACGGTGCTCCTTTGTGGGGAGACTTCAAAGAATAGAGACGGTCTTATAGTTGACAAGGTTTTTCAAATTTAATATTCTCAAACCTCCTACATATCGTATATAATATAATGGCGCCAGAGTTCAATAAGATAAAAAAGTTCTTCAAAGAGAATGATTATTATGTCAGGGTTTCTTCGAGTCATGACAAGTGCTGCTGTATCGCAGAATTTCCAGAGAGGACAGCGATAAAACCTTGGATTGATGGAAAAACGTGCTTGTACTCAATAGAGAAAAGTGGTATATTATATTTTAGTTCTGGATTTCCCTCAATCAAAACCGAACTAGATTTAATAGAAGAGAAAAACTTACACATAGAATGTCCCTCTTATGCCAGAAGACTTGTTATCTTCAATGATATATTTAACAACACAACAAAAATAGGACTTTCTGTATCTTTCATATTGTTCTGTAACAACGATGGGTCAGAAGTTTCCGACATCCTGACTTTTACAGACATACTAAATCCACCCAAGACAGAAGAAGAAAAAGAATTAGAATTAGTTCTGGCTGAATTTTTCTATCTGAATCTAGAGAATCCCAGCGAGGATTATTCTGAAACGGCAGAAGAAAAAAATGTAGGACAAGGATACCGTCTGTTAAAAGGCCCGTTTGTTTAAGGAGATTTTGGATGAATTCTTGTAACTTTATGGGAAGATTCGTGAAAGACCCGGATCTTAAGAATGCCAATGGGGTGGATGTTATAGATTTCACTCTGGCTATAAACGAATACAGAAAGTCAAAAGACGGATCTAAGACCAAGACCGTTGACTTTCTAGATTTCGTTGCTTGGGATACTGGAGCCGCAACAATAGCAAAACACTGTAAAAAGGGAGACAGGATTGCTTTAAGCTGCTCTGCGAGACAAGAAAAATGGGAAGATAAAACGGGGAACAAAAGATCTGCAATAAAGTTTAGAGTAAACAAGTTCTATCTACTAACCGCTCCTCAATATTCTGAAGAACCTGATGAGAACGTGGAGGCAATCGTTAGTGATGCTATATGAATAATTACAACCCCTCGGAGTCAGAGAACCAAAGGATAAAAGAAAATTACGGTCTAGTGGTTTCTCTGGCTCTTTCTTTTTCAAGATCATATAATCAAGATCTAGAAGACTATATTCAAGTCGGCTTAATAGGACTGCTTAAAGCAATCAGAAAGCATGACCCTGAACGTAGTAAGCTCTCAACGTATGCAACGGTTTGTATCAGAAATGAAATTGTAAAGTACACCAATAAAAACAAAAAGAATCAGTTTAATGCATCCTTAGAAAATCAAGCTGACAACAGTTATCAAGATTCTTTTTGGGAATACGAACCAGACAGTTTGAGCGAGCAGGAGCGATCACTTTTATACATGAAAAGAGATAACTATTCATACCAAGAAATATCAGAAGAGTTAGAATACTCAAAAAGCTACACAAAGGAACTTGCAAAAAGAGTTTTCAATAAAATAAATGAAGCAAATAAATGAGAAAAAAAAGGATCCTGTTTTGTGGCGAAGCCACATATTTAAATACCGGATATGCAACCTATTGGCGGGAAATAATAACTAGACTGCACGCCACTGGGAAGTATGAGATAGCGGAGCTTGGAGGATATTCAAAGCCAGATGATAAAGAGCTATCTTATCATCCTTGGAAAATTTATCCGAACATGCCCGACATGAATGATGCCGCCTCTGTTGAAGAGTATAACAGCAACGTTCCAAATCAATTTGGTGAATGGAAATTTGAAGAGATCTGTTTAGATTTCAGACCAGATATAGTATGTGACATAAGAGACTTTTGGATGATGGAGTTTGAGGAAAGATCTCCTTTTAGGAGATTTTTTCATTGGTTTATAATGCCTACCGTGGACGCAGCACCACAACACCCGCAGTGGCTTTCTACATACTCCAGTGCAGATGCGGTGTTGTCATATTCAGAATGGGGAAGGGATGTTTTAAATAGGGAAAGCGGAGGGAAGGTTGACTGTCTTGGGATAGCTCCACCAGCGGCAGACAAGGTATACACACCGGTTGCCAACAAAGAGGCACACAAGCTATCGCTGGGGCTAGACCCAGACAGTATCATTATTGGCACTGTCATGCGCAACCAAAGGAGGAAACTTTTTCCAGATCTGTTTTTAGCCTTTAGAAAATTTCTGGATCTATACAAGAAACCAAATGTTTATCTATATTGTCACACGACTTACCCGGATGTTGGCTGGAACATACCCGAATTAATATCTAAGAACGGCCTTTCCAGTAGGGTATTACTAACCTATGCTTGCTCTGGCTGCGGATCAACATTCCCCTCCTTCTTCCACGACGCTCTGACAGAATGCAAACACTGCCACAGCTTTCAGGCCAAGCTAACCAATCCCAGAGAAGGGGTTTCTACGGAGGTTCTATCTCAGATAGTTAACACCTTCGATTTATATGTGCAGTATGCCAACAGCGAAGGGTTTGGTCTTCCGCAGGTCGAGGCCGCTTCTTGTGGAATTCCTGTAATGTCTATTGATTACTCTGCCATGAGTAGCGTTGTAAGAAAAGTTGATGGCACACCCCTAAAACTAGCGGCAAAATACACAGAATTGGAGACCGGCTGTTTCAGAGCGGTCCCAGACAATGACTATTTTGTTGAGAAACTTAACGAGTTCTGCTCTTTACCAAAGGCTGTTCGAAGTAACAAAGGATTTCAAGCCAGAAAAGCATTTGAAAAAAACTACCGGTGGGAAGACAGCGTAAAGAAGTGGGAAGAACTTTTTGACGCTGCGGAAATAAGAAATGAAAAGGAGACGTGGGACTCACCTCCTAATATACATGAGCCACCAAAAGGATATCCAGACAATCTAGACACAAAAAATCTGGTAGACTGGCTAATAATTAATGTCTTGGGTGACACGAGCAAGCTGAATTCCTATATGGCCGCAAGACTTATAAGAGACTTAAATTACGGTGTATCGACTGATGGAACTGGGGGAGTGTATTATAATGACGGCTCCCTTCTTTCTCTCAGTCCCAAAAATAAAAGGTTTGTGCAAGAGGATGCATACAGGGAGATGTTGATTCTTGCAAACAGAAAAAATTACTGGGAACAGATTAGGTCTAAACCTAAATGGGACTTTGGTGGAGTGACCAACAAATGAAAATTCTTTATATAGGATGCTATAGAGAAGGTACTGGTTGGGGGAACTCAGCCATAGATTATATACTCGCTTTAGACAAGGCAGGGGTTGATGTTGTATGCAGGCCCGTCAAGCTTAACAATAATAACCCGGAAATACCTGACAGAATTTTGGAACTAGAAGCGAGAGATTCTTCCGGGTGCGATATTTGTATACAGCACGTTCTACCTCACCACATGGAGTATAGTTCTTCTTTCAAAAAGAATATTGGATTGTATTTCACTGAAACTTCCTCTTTTGAATATTCTACGTGGCCCAACAGGATCAACCAGCTTGACGAGGCTTGGGTTTCTTGTCAACAAAGTTTAGATGCTTCAATATATAGTGGAGTTAAAATACCCATTAGAGTACTACCTATCCCAACAAATATCTCTAGATTTGAGCGCAGTTACGAGCCTCTGGAAATACCAGAGACAGAAAACTCGTTCACATTTTATTTTATCGGTGAGGCTATAAGAAGAAAGAATCTTGTCGCCTTAATAAAGGCTTTCCATCTTGAGTTCTCTGTAAACGAACCGGTTTCTTTGGTTATCAAAACTAGTAAATCCAACATGTCCGCAGAAGAATGTCACAAACATGTTTCTGAGATATGTTCTCAGATCAAAAGTAATTTAAAGCTGTATAAAAATGTAGATGACTATAAGAAAGAAGTAATAATTACACAAAGACTTAGCGATGACCAGATGATGGGCCTCCACAGATCTTGTGATTGCTTTGTTATGCCCAGCTTCGGAGAGGCTTGGTGTATTCCCGCTTTTAATGCTATGGGATTTGGTAAAACCCCAATCTGTACTAACGTAGGTGGGATGGCAGACTTTCTAAAGCATGGTGGAGGCTTTTTGGTTGAGGGAAACTCAGAACCCGTGTTCGGAATGACTGAAACATTCCATGACATCTACACGGGAAGGGAGGACTGGTGCAATATAGATATAAGGTATCTACAATCAGAGATGAGATACGTGTATGATTCACACACGTCTCAAGATAAAGAGTACTTAAAGATAAAAAAACAGGGTGTTGAGTCTGTCTATAATTATTCCTATGAGGCCATAGGAAAGCTGATGAGAAAGGAGCTAGAAAATGCCCTCTAGCGCAGTCTCGACAATAATAAGAGCGGCTACTAAAAAGAAGGACGCACCTCTTAATATACTAACTTTTGTGACACATGAGAGATACGAGTCCTTTCTTTCAAAAACTGGACACAATTTTTTCTCTCTCACCACCACTGACACGAAAGACTGGAACACCAACTACGGACCCGTCCCGAGCAATTATCACATTTTAAAATCTCTGGATGCAAATGTAAGAGTCCCCCTACATCTAGACGTAGACTTGATTTTGTCTCAAAGCAAATTCGGACAATTTCAAGTTCTACAACAGATTGCAACTAGACTACACCTCCCGTTAGTCAATCTAGAACACACGCTTCCGGTCGATTCTTGGTCTCCAGAAAATTTAAGCCTCATGAAAAATATGACTGGAGATATAAATATCTTCATAACAAAATACAATATGAATCAATGGGGCTATGAGGAAAGCAGAAATTTCTCTCCAATATATCACGGCATTGACACCGAACTGTTTTCCCCCCCGAAAGAAGAAAAAAGAGAGCCTCACGCTCTATCAGTGGTAAATGATTGGGTAAATAGAGATTACTGTTGTGGTTTTAATATCTGGAAACAAATATCAGAAGAAGTGCCTACTAAAGTTGTCGGGGATACTCCGGGTCTTTCAGAACCTGCAAAATCTGTAGAAGACTTGGTTAATCAATATGGGTCTTCGCAAGTTTTCTTAAACACCTCCACGCTCTCGCCTATACCAATGTCATTACTGGAGGCAATGTCTTGTGGTTGCGCCGTTGTATCTACAAACAACTGTGCAATACCAGAAGTAATAAAGGACGGAGAAAATGGGTTCTTCTTTGACAATCCAGCAGAAGCTAGGCAAAAGGTCTCCATGCTCTTATCAGACCCGGCTCTTGCTAGGAAAATAGGACAGAATGCAAGAGACACCATACTGTCTAAATTCTCTCAAGGGGTTTTTCTAGACAGGTGGAACGAGGTTTTTAATAGAGCTTCCAAAATGGTATATACAGGGGTTAACTAATGAAAGTTTATCTAACCGTAAAGGGTGACAATATTAGCGGGTATCACAACATTGATGCCTCTTCTGGAGGAGATATTGTAAAGATGGAAGGAGTCGAAGACTCAGAAGCAACCGAGATTATTGCTTCAGACGTAATTAATTTCACTGACATTGGCTCAATTAACGATCTATTGAGTGGTTGGATAAAAAAACTACGACACGGCGGTAGGATCGTTTTAGGTGGAGTTGAGATTGATGAGGTATGTAAAGCTTTTGTATCCAAGGCTATTGATATAAATCAATTTAACAAAATCGTTTACGAGGGGAGGGTCAGCCAGATCACTGGTGCTGATCTAGAAAAAATTCTTATAAAGCATGGGCTTACTGTAACAAAAAAGAGGACTGATAATTTCAATATGATAATAGAGGCCACTAGACCATGACATTTTCACCATCAAATAAACAGGCGACTGGAGATGAGATAGTAACCACCTCCTGTTGTGACTGCGTGTTTGCGGAATATGTAGGAGATACCCAGACCGATTGCTCTATGGGTAGGTTGGAGAAGTTTAGGAAAAACGGAACAACGGTTTTAGAAGCTCAGAACGAGGATAAAGAATTCTATGTCGTAGAAAGATTTTGTTCTGCGTTTAGAGATAGTGAGTGGAAGGACATACTGTTTTATTATTCAAATGATCTATCTGAAACTCCAGAAGATAGAGTTCGTAGAGAAATCAAAATAAAATGCGGATGTTTTATAGGCTTTGATGATACGTGCTCTATATCTGATTTAGAAAAAACTATTGTAAGTATAGAGAGGCAAGAACTACAACCACTATACGTTACAGTAGCTAATTGTTCCAAGACTAATAATCTTGTTATTATGGACGTGCTTCGCTCTTACTTTGAGGATGGTGGTGAAGTTGTATATACTTGCTCATACGTAGACTTGGATGAATTGTCAACCAGAGAACAAACAGAAATTCCAGAAATATGGAGGGCTGTTGACGCCGCTTTTAATACCACGGCGAAAAATGGATACTACGCAGCAATAAAAGCCGGTAGAGAATTTTCAAAGGACTATCTTACATCTATTAATCACTATATAAACGAAGATATGAATCAGGTTATTCTGATAAAATCAGGAGATGATACAGAGGATTATTTCATGCAATGCTCCTTGCATAAACTCATGTACGGTAGCAACGGGAAGTTTATCGTCGATAAGGTAACGGAACTCTCGGAAGAGCAAGACCTTTACCATATGGTTACTGATATTAAAAACGTGAAAGAATCTTATGAGTCTACCAAGAGTAACGATAGTAATAGCTAGCTATAATTATGCCGAATACATAGGCGGGTGTATTCAAAGTGCTCTCAATCAGGACTATGAGGGCACTCTGAATATTTGTGTTGTTGACGACGGATCAACAGACGGTTCATGGCAGATAATTAAGCATCAGTTTTCTGACCAAATATCCGAGAGTAAAACCGATGAACTTCTTATCATGGAAGAGATCGTAGATAGTAAACGGCTAATAGCTATACAACAGCGAAACTCCGGTGCAAGCTCGGCTAGGAATACCGCGATAGACCATGCTTGGGATATGACCGACGCATATTCAATATTGGATGCAGATGATGAATATTACCCCAGCAAGGTTAGACTTTGTGTTGAAAAAATGATGTTCGACATGGATAATATCGGAGTAGTTTATACAGATTACGATATAGATTACACTGTTTTCAATTTTAAAAAGACGGAGTTTAAAGAGCCTTACAGTGGACTCCGTCTTAAACAGAACTGCATAATTCACAGTGGCTCTCTTATTAACAAAAAGGCTCTTGAAAAAGTCAGGGAAAACGGGGAGTACTATGATACTAGTCTTCATGGTCCGGGTGATCAGGATTTTATAGGATGCTCAGAAGACTATGATCTCTGGCTTAGAATTGCTGAAAAATTTATAATTGCCCACATACCTACACCCCTCTCCCTTGCAAGAGAGACCGGAAAAAATCAGACATCAAACGTGACAGAACAGTCTGAGGTAAGAACCCGTAAGATAATATCTGACAAAATTATGGTTAGGCAACAAGCAAAAAGATGAGCCGAAGACATGTTTCAAAAATAAAAAGAGCGGAGACTAATGATATTGGAATAGTTCTCTTAGCTTATGAAACCGGACAAAAGCCTAAGTCTCACATATCCAGATATCTATTAAGCACCGACAATGGAGAAAGCGTTATTGAGAGGCAGTCAAAGATTATATCCGAGGTTTTTTCTGAAAATAGCCTGTATATAGCGACCGGTTCTGATTGTGACAAAATTGCTAGCGTGATGCCAAAAAATGTTAGGATAGTAGAAAACCAAAATTTTCAATCCACCGGGGCGGCTGAATATATCAGGCTTGTGATTAATAATTCCACAGAAAGAAGCCTTCTAATTATTGACGGAAACATCTTGTTCTCAGAAGACGTTCTTCTTGATCTAGATTTTTCTAAGTCCTTTGTTTTATGCTTAGAAGGAATCAATGAACAGCAAGACATAGGGGCTACCATCAGCGAGGGGCGTATAAGTCAGTTTTCTTTCGGGCTAAAAAGCAAGATATGTGATATGATCTTTCTCAAAGACCACGAGCTAAACTTGGCTGAAAAAATTTGTAAAAACAGAGACAAAAATAAGCTTTTGATATTTGAAGTTTTGAACTTTGTTGTAAACAACGGCGGGAGTATTCACCCACATACACCCAAACGGTCTAGTTCTATAAAGAAGATAGAGTCTGCAAAGGACGTATATGAAAATTCTAATATCTAGCGATGGCATGCACGCGCATTTCTACATAAGGTCTGGCTGGGCCAAAGCTTTTAGCTATTCTGGACATGAAGTCATACTGTGGGATACAAAGATTCAAACAGCCTTTGACATTTTCGATGAGTTTGAACCAGACCTTTTTATAGGACAAACATATAACGTCACGAGTCCTGTTTTTAAATGCATAGCAGAAAGACCTAACTTAAAAGTTATAATGAAAGCCCCGGACTGGGGGGATATGCAAAAGGAAATCGATCCAAATAAATACAACGTATTGTTTGTTAGCGAAGAGGAAAAAAAAATAATAGAAAGGCTGAAGAAGGAGACTGGCAAACCAGACTTTGTTTACGTACACTATCTAGACGAGGATGTAAAAAGAACCCACAACGGATGGGGTGATATTGGAGTGCGAACTACCGGCCTTTTGAATGCCGCAGATATATTTGAATATGTTAACGGAAAAGAGATAAACTATCTAAAAAGCGATATATCTTTCGTAGGAGGTTGTTGGCCGTACAAAGCGATAAGCTTTAATAAATACATAAGCCCACTATTTTATCCACCGGGAAAATATAATATAAAGATATTTGGAAACCAGCCTTGGAGCGCTATATCTGGTATTCAATATATGGGATTTATTCCTGACTCTATTGTAAAGAATGTTATGAAGTCTGCCACGGTTTGCCCAAACATAAGCGAGCCTCATGCTCAAGACTTTGGGATGGATGTTAATGAGAGAACGTTCAAAATTCTATCTAACAAATCTTTCTGCGTGTCAGACAATGTGGAGGCAATGAAAAAAATATTTTCTGATGACGAAGTAGTTTTCACCTCCCCCTCTCAGTTTAAAGAGACGGTAGATCACTTCATAGCCCACCCAGAAGACAGACAATCGTATATTGAAAAAGGCTACAAAAACGTCATGAAGAACCACACATACTTTAACAGGTGTGCTAAGATATTTGATCTGCTTGGTATGGAAAAATATAAAAATAACTGCCTTTTAGCACTGAAAAAGATGACCTCTTCGGTGGAATCAAATGAATAAAAATGATACCATACTAGTCACCGGAGGGAGGGGGTTTCTGGGTAGGGCTGTATATAAAAATCTTAGAAAACTTGGGTTCACCAGAATAGTTAGTCTTGCTGGATCTACTGGAGCACTGGCTCTGGACCTAACCAAACAGAACAATGTCCATCACGTGCTTGATACATACGAACCCAAGATAGTTGTACATCTCGCGGCAAGAGTTGGTGGAATCGGAGCCAACAGGGTAAACCCCGGACTTTTTATCTACGAAAACCTTTCTATGGGAGTTAACCTCATAGAAGAATCCCGTCTCATGGGGGTGGAAAAATTTGTAATGGTGGGTACTGTGTGTGCATACCCAAAGCACACTCCCATACCCTTTAAGGAAGAAGACATTTGGAATGGATACCCAGAGGAAACCAACGCCCCGTATGGCATAGCCAAGAAGACGTTGATGCAGATGATAATATCATATAAGCAACAGTATGACTTCAATGGTATAAATTTGATACCCGTTAATATGTATGGACCACATGACAACTTTAACCCTAGCTCAAGCCATGTAATACCCGCCTTGATATTGAAATTTCATGAAGCTATGAAGGAGATCCCACACAAGGAGATGGAGGTATGGGGAACTGGAAATGCTAGCAGGGAGTTTCTTTACGTAGACGACTGTGCTAGGGCGATAGCTCTCGCGGTAGAACATCATAATGACCCAGAACCTATCAACATAGGAACTGGAGCGGAGATAAAGATATCTGATCTGGTAGAATTGATTGCTGACCGAATGGGTTACGGCGGAAACATCGTTTGGGATTCAACAAAGCCTGATGGACAACCTAGAAGATGTTTAGATGTCTCTAGGGCCGAAAATCTTTTAGGATTTAACGCCTCTGTCTCTTTGAGTGAGGGGCTTGATCAAACAATAGAATGGTTTAAATCAAATGATATCTGCAATAGTATTTAGTAAAGATCGTGCAGCACAATTAGATCTCCTACTGAGAAGTATAGAAAAGAATTGTCCACACTTCTTTGAAGTTTGTATTCTATATGATTACTCTGACGAGGAGTTCAAGAGGGGGTACTCCCTAGCTCAAGAAAAATACCCCTCTCACGAAAGATATCACTGGGTAGATCAGTCCGACTTCCAAAAAGATTTGGAAAACTTAGTAGACAGATCAAATCCGTATATATGCTTCTTTACTGATGACGATATAGTTTATAGAGAATCTGAGCTTAGAAGACATAATATCAATGACATATTTACAGCGTTCGAAGACCTGTGTTGCATCTCTATGCGTCTAGGTAAAAATATTTCCATACAGGACCAGTATACAGACGAAAAGTGTATACCGCCAATGGAAGTGGTCAAATTTGACGATGTGGCATTATGGAATTGGAAGAGGGTTGGTACTGGAATAAGTAATTTCTTCTACCCATTTTCTGTGGATGGACATGTCTACAGGAGGTCGGATATAAAGACCCTGTTTTCCAAACTTGAATACAACGACCCTAATGAGCTTGAGGGGAGGGCTTTCTTACATGCCTACAGCCTACCTCCTCTCATGGGCTGTTTCGACACAAGCTCGGTAGTTAACACTCCCATAAACTTATGTGGACCCTCGACAAAAAATAGGGCAGGGGAAAGGTTTGGTATTACACTTAAAGAATTGAACAATGACTATCTAAACAACAGAGTTATAAATTTAGAGAATATAGACTTCTCTGATATAAAGGGATGCCATCAGGAATTAAAAATGGAGATGACCGATGCTTCTTGATTTCGATCAGTTAATAGAAAAGCACGACGTTAATATAAGGGGCTGTATACATATAGGCGCATACATTGGGCAAGAGATTATACCATATATAAAACACGGAATCGGCCACATCATCTTCTTTGAACCTCAAGAAGAAATATTCGACATACTGGCGCACAACGTAAACATGTTCTCTGGCGAGAAGACGAACGTAGTCTTAGTAAACAAGGCTGTTGGAAATGAAAACAAAAGCACCACCATGTTCCTGTCAAATACGCCCGGAGGTATTGCCAACGGATCGGGAGCCTCTAGCTCTGTGCTTAAGCCAAAAAAACATCTAGAACAATACCCTCACATCACTTTTCCAAAAACTCAAGACGTAAGCATGGTGCGGATTGATGACTTTTGGTATTTTACAGAGCTAGACAAAAGCTATTATAACTTTATGAACATAGATGTTCAGGGGTATGAGCTAGAGGTCTTGAAGGGGGCTGAAAAGACACTGGAGGGGGTGGACTATGTTATGGCAGAGATCAACAGAGACGAGGTATACGAAAATTGTGCTTTGGTTGACGAGATTGATGAATTTCTTGGCAGCTATGGATTCCAGAGAGTTGAAACCTCTTGGGAGGGCGGTACTTGGGGCGACGGATTCTATAAGAAAACAGGACTATAGCATTTAACATGACTGTAAAAAACTTACTAACTCTCAGTGATAAAAACTATCTTGAGAACGGACTCTGTTTATATGATTCGCTCAAGAAGCATTCCGACAATTTCTACCTGCACTACTTAGCTCTAGACGAGCAGACACATAAGGTCTTACGAGAGCTTGATCTTGAAAATATGTTTGTGTACAGTCTTATAGATCTTTCCGTAGACACCGACCTAGAGATATTGATTCACAACAATCCCTCCAGACCGATAGACACAAGCGATGGACAAAGCCCTTTCCATTGGGCCTTAGCTTCTTTTTTCTGCAACTTTTTAGTTGAGCAGTACAAAATACCCCATGTGATGTACCTAGATTCTGATCTTCTTTTTTATGACTCGATAGAAAAAATATTTGATTCTATCGGCAAAAAAAGTATAGGACTTATTACACACAAACATATAAAGCTTGACAAAAACACAAGAAATCCGGGTTATTATAACGTGGGTGTTATCTATTTTAGAAACAATAAGATAGGTAAGGAGTGTTTGAAATTCTGGAGAGACTGTTGTGTCAGTCCGAACAACCAGTTTTCAGATGTCTTTGGTTCGTGTGGAGACCAAAAATATCTTGAGTTATTTGACGAGATTGTTGATAAAGATGAAATAAAGATTATAGACAAAGACGTTGGACATGGCGCCCCTTGGAGCTTCGTTCTTTTTGATTTCATAAGTCCGACTCATGTGGTTTGGAAAGACCCCATGCATCTAGTATTGGAAGAAGATTCTCTTGAACAGGACATTGTCTTCAACCACTTCAGCCATTTTACTATAGACCGTGACACTGGAGCCTATTCAATGGATCGAAATGGTGAGTGGGGGCCGAGACTAGGACAACATCCGGGCGTCAAAGAAGTGTACGATGACTATTATGAAAAACTTAAAGAGACAAGAGAGAGATATAATTTATCATGAAGATAACATTCGGAATGATAGTGTTTAACGGAAACTATGTCCTAGAAGAGGTTCTGGCTTCCGTTTATCCTTACGCACATCAAATCTTAATTGCGGAAGGCCCGGTTCAGTTCTGGCAATCGACCGGACGTTTAACATCTTCCGATGGAACCAGTCAAATCATCGACAACTTCCCAGACCCCGACAATAAGATCTCCATTACCCACGGGTTATATTCTGAAAAAGAAGAGCAGTGCAATGCTTACATGAAGAACCTTTCTCCAGACACCGACTATGTATGGAACCTAGATTCCGACGAAGTTTTCAAGCCAGAAGACATAGAGAAGGTGATTTCTCTTCTAGAGAAAGAACAGTACACTACCGTGGGGTTCAAGAGTTGTTCCTTCTATGGGGGTTTTGATAAAATTCTAGGGGGTTTTGAGGAGGGGGCAGAGTTCAACAGGATCTGTAAGGTATATCCCGGCTCCACTTGGGCCTCTCACAGACCGCCCAGAATGAAGCATGAGGTAGAGGGACTGCCCGAGAAGCATCTCGATTTTAACGAACTATACAAAGAGCATGGAGTAAGAATGTATCACTACTCCTACGTGTTCCCATATCAAGTCGCGCAAAAGGTTGCCTATTACAAGGCCGCTGTCAGTAAAGACAACTGTATCGATAACTACTTCGATGAAGTATACCTTCCTTGGGTAACTGGTGATGAGCTACAAAAGTCTCTGGTTGAACATAAGCATGAAGGGGTTCATGAGTTCAAACCTAGATCTCGCGGCGAGTGTAAAACCAAGGACTTTGACGGCGAGCACCCGGAAATAATAAAAGAGAATATGCCTAAGCTCAAAAATAGGTTTGTGGAACAGCTATCGGAGTTTGTACATAAATGAAATATATAGATTCTTGGAAAGATCCAGAGGTCTTTAAATACCAGCTAGCATTAAATCAAAGACAATTGTCTCCAAGTGGAAGATACCCTTCCCACTGGCTTCATTTTATTGATTGTATGGACGAGCTTCAAAATATAACTAGAATTGTGGATATAGGCTGCGGGGCTGGGGCATATTGCGCCTTATCTCAAAGACATTTTCCCGATAAGGATTATATCGGGTATGACTATTCTGAAAACGCTGTTTCTACCGCGAGTCGCGCTTGGGATGGGGGTTTTGAATGCAAGGATTACAAGGATTTATCGACAGAGGATATCAGACCGGGGGATGTTGTAGTAGCAAACGCTCTATGTGATGTTCTTCCCAACGGGGACGAGTGTTTTGAACATCTCCTATCATTAAAAGCTGACAGCTTAATAATTCAAAGAATGAAAATAACAGGATGGCCAAGCTTCTATAAAACAGTTGGTGGATATAATATAACAACATATGCTTTTCACCATAAGGAGCAAGATGTTATTGATTCTATACAAAAGCACGGATATGAATATAAAGAATCAAGAATGGATCAAGTGAATTTTAATTTTTTACTGAGAAAAATCACATGAAAAAAGAGATCATTTATACAAAGCCTATTCTTGAAGTGGGCGATAATATATGCATAGTTGCCTCAAGCATAAATCTGTTGGATAATAAATACGGAAAAGAGATAGATGCATTTGATGACGTGGTGAGGTTTAACAGGGCACCAACAGAGGGGTTTGAGGAACACGTGGGCGGAAGAACTACCGTTAGGATAGCCAACAATCATGTGTTCGCAAATATTCCTCACACAGGGTGGGCCACTGAAGGACAACCAACGGACTTCATGAGGGATCAAGAAAATATAAAGGTCGTGAGAATTGGACCCGGAACAAATATCTCCATGACAATTGCTCGCAAGCATCTGCATACAACCGCCATCCCACACATTGGACAATTTAATGATATTGTTCATCAAATGAGGTATGCTAAAGAAAGCTGGGTTGGAAACAACCCCCTAAGAAGCGACTTCATTCCCAGTATAGGAATCGCTTTTGTCTGGATGTGCGTAGAAAGCAATATAACACCGCATTTATTTGGGTTTGGTGTGGACGAACCTCCAGAAAATGCCACACACTATTGGGAAAAATGCAAGGTAGCCGCAGGACCATGCCATAGATATTCTGTAGAGAGGGAAATGCTAATAGAAATGGAATCCAGCAAAAAGGTAATTATCCACAGATGAAGACCAAATTCCTAGATCTCGGAAAACAACCTATAGCAAACGCATTTGTAACCCCAAACAAGTGTGAAGATGAATTCTTCTACGATCTAGAAGTTGGATTTGATCCAGAAACAAAGCTTGTCTCACACATGAACTTTGTAGACCCTTCTCTTATGTTCAATGATACCTACATGTATCATTCTTCTGGGTCTCAAACCATGCGTAATCACTTCACCAAGATAGCAAAGTTAATCAGCTTCTATTTTCCTCGGGAACGTGTTTTGGAAATCGGGAGCAATGACGGTGTTTTTCTAGAACACTTCGATCCTAAAAAGGCTTTCTCGGTAGAGCCTTGTGGAAATTTCGCAAAGACAACAAGAGAACTGGGATACACTACTTACGATGACTTTTGGGACATGGAGCTTTCTAACATAATAAAAGAGTCTGAGGGGGAGGTGAAGGTTGTATATTCAGCTAACTGCATGTGCCATATACCAAATATAGAAGAAGCTTTCAAAGCGGTAGAAAATATTCTACATAAAGATGGTGTCTTTATTTTCGAAGACCCTTCAGTCTCGGAAATGCTGGAAAGAAACTCATACGATCAAATTTATGATGAGCATGCGCATTTATTTTCCATTACCTCTCTCGATAATGTTTTAGAAAGAGCGGGGCTGGAGATATTTCATGTAGAGAAAACCAAGGTTCACGGAGGTTCTAATAGAGTATTTGCTCAGAAACTAAAGTCCCCAAAATACAACAACAATATAGTACACAAGCTTATAGAGAACGAATTCGAATCTGGAATAGATAGCATAACAACTTATTACGAATTTGCAGAGAGGGTTGAAAAGTCTAAGAAAGATCTTAATGACTTACTATATAGGCTTAAGAAGGGGGAAAATAAAATTGTTTGTTATGGCGCCACCTCTAAGTCCACCTCCATCTTTAACTATTGCGGTATAGGTCCAGAAATAATAGACTATATAACTGACACGACAATTTCCAAGCAGGGAAAACTATCACCGGGAATGCATATACCAGTCGTGTCTCCTCAAGAAGGATTTAACCTTTCTGTAGATTACGCTTTTTTGGGCGCTTGGAATTACCTAGAGGAAATAAAACAGAAGGAGTTTCATTTTATCAAACGGGGCGGTAAGTTTATAACACACGTACCGAAAGTGTCTATTGTATGAATTTTCTAATAACAGGAGGGCTAGGGCATATAGGATCTTTTTTCCTTAACAAAATCCCCACCGAAGACAACGTAAGAGTGATAGACGATTTATCTTCCTCAAGATGGGGTTCGTTGTTCAGTCTTAATAGAAAGATAGATTTCAGAGAGAAGAATATTAAAGACATTGATTCCTTTGATCTTGAAGACATAGATATCGTCCTTCATCTGGCAGCGATGACGAACGCATCTAAGAGCTTTACTAATACCGAAGAGGTTGAACGAGTAAATATACAGTACACAACTAAATTTATTAACGAGTGCAGGACATCTGAGGTTAAATTATTTATCTTCCCATCCTCTACCAGTGTTTACGGGATCTCTACTGATAAAGTTTGTGAAGATAACAGTTCTCATATCAACCCACAAAGTCCCTACGCCGAATCAAAAATCGCGATAGAAGATGTCATGTCTTCCTTGCTGGGTGAGGGGTGTGATACGAATTATCTCACTCTTAGGCTAGGAACTATATTTGGAAAAAGTCCCGGTATGCGATTCCATACCGCCGTAAATAAATTTTGCTATCAAGCAGCTATCGGAAAGCCTTTGACTATCTGGGAAGAAAATTACGATAAACATAGGCCATATCTGGGTCTGGAAGACTGCTTCTTTGCAATCAATCATCTCATAAAAAAAGAAGAGTGTTGGAACCAAGTATACAATCTCATAACTGACAATATCAAAACCAGAACCATAATCGATATTATAGAGAACAATATTCAGGTCACAAAAGAGATGGTAGATTGCCCAATGCTAAATCAACATACGTATAAAGTCAGTGACGAAAAAATAAAACAAACCGGATTTACCCCAAGGGATAGTATAGAAGAAGCAATTGAGGACACGCTTGATTTATTTAGGAATATTAGATGAGCAGTTGTATCATTTGGGGAGGGACTGGTCAGGCAAAAATAGTCAGACCAATTATAGAAAGCTACGGTCTGGAAGTATTGGCCATATTTGATGATACTGAGGGGCTAACCCCTCCATTTAACGATATACCTCTATATTTTGGTAATGATTATGATTCATGGATTTCGCAAGTAGATAAAAGAGACTTAAAATTTTGTGTTGCAATTGGTAACCCGAGTGGATTAGCTAGAATACGGATTGCTAACAGGCTGGTCAGCGATGGGTTGACGCCTATTGACGTTGTACATAAAACGGCATTTATATCTAACAGCGCAGTCATTGGAGACGGATGTCAAATATCTGCGGGGGCAATAGTTCTTGAAGAAGCGGTGCTTGGTATACAATGTATTGTTAATACTAACGCCAGCGTAGATCACGAGTGCATTCTGGGGGATGGTGTTGAGATATCCCCCGGCGTTACCCTGTGTGGAAACGTTGTCATTGATGATGGTGCTTGGATTGGTGCTGGGGCAACTGTTCTGCCCGGATTGCAGATAGGAGAAAATTCTATCGTGGGGGCTGGAGCCGTGGTTATCGAAGATGTCCCCTCCGATGTGGTTGTGGTTGGCGTTCCTTCCAGAATAACGAATAGAAAATGAATAACATAGAAATGGCTGGTCCTTGGATCACACAACACGAAATAGATACAGTTCTTGATGCCATGTCTAACGGATGGTATGGATCAGATAAGTACTACTATTGCGAACAGTTACAAAAAGAATTTGCCGAATATCATGGAAGAAAATATGGAATAATGACCCCCAATTGCACAGCATCTATTCATCTTTTATTGACAGCCTTGGGGATAAGGGATGGTGATGAGGTCATAGTTCCAGAATGTACATGGATAGCGAGCGCCGCAGGGGTAACGTACTTAAGAGCGAAGACTATTTTCTGTGACATAGAACCAGACAACTGGTGCCTATCCCCAGACAGCGTGATTGAAAAAATAACAGACAAGACAAAGGCAATTATCGTAGTCAATCTTTTCGGCAATATGGCTAGGATGGATCTCCTAGAGAAGATCTGTTTGGAAAAAGGCATCTACCTCATAGAGGACGCTGCGGAGTCTTTAGGATCAAAATACCAAGACCGCAGGTCTGGAAGCTTCGGTGTTGGTTCGGTGTTTAGTTTCCACAGAACTAAGACAATGACTACTGGCGAAGGAGGTATGCTGCTATTGGATGATGACAATCTGTATGAGAGATGTATGTTTCTCAGAGATCATGGAAGATCCAAAGACAAGCTGTATTATAATGACGAAGTAACCTACAAGTATATGCCGTTTAATCTTCAGGCTGCTCTTGGGTACGCACAGTTTCAGAGACTGGACGAGCTTGTTGACAAGAAAAGAGAGCAGTTACATTTTTATAAAACCGAACTGTCAGACATAGACGACCTGCACTTCAACCAAGAGTCTCCAGACGTATATAATTCCGCTTGGATAACAGGCTTGGTGTTTGGAAAGTCTCATGACATCTCCAAGGAGGAGGCTATGAAGGGGCTTGAACAGCTAGGAGTCCCATCTAGACCATTTTTCTATCCCCTATCTTCGCTTCCGGCCTATAATAGTATAGGTAGTACAAACGAAATTGCGTATGATATATCCAGCAGGGGAATCAATTTGCCGGGAGCGGGAAACTTGAAGAAGAAGCACCTAAAGTTTGTGTGTGACGGTATCAGAACTCTTTTAGGAAGATAGCAGTGAAATTTAACGAAGATGACAGAGCACAAAGACTGATTGATGTTTTTCCTAAAGTCAATGGTCAAATAAATATTTCTCATGTAAACTCTACGAACCACATTGTTGCTTGGCATAAGCATGAGATACAGACCGACTATTGGTTCTGCGTCAAGGGATCTTTTAAGGTTGGTCTAGCGGAACCAAACGGAAACGAAAGTGGAAAAAAATATGATGTAAGCTGGGAATATCTTTCGGACAAAGTTCCAAGAATGATAACTATCCACCCCGGAATTTACCATGGATACAAGGCCCTAGAACCGGGGTCTATCATGCTGTACTACTTATCTGAAAAATATAACCCAGACGATGAGCATAGGTTGGATGTGGGTTACTTTAACGAAAACTGGAACACAGAGAATAAATAATACAGGTGTAATTTTGAACCACCCTACCCACATAATCATTATTGCCGAAATTGGTTTAAATCATAATGGCAATATGGAAACAGCTAGAGACTTAATAGATAAAGTTGCTTGTTGTGGCGCCGATTACGTAAAATTCCAAATGCGCCATTTGGAATCGTTATATAGAAATCCCAATAATTACTATAATGAAAGTCTGGGCACGCAATATACTTTGGATCTGTTGCATAAATATGACTTAACCTTTAGTCAATTAATAGAACTTTTTGATTATGCTAAAAGCAAAGACATAGAACCCTTGTGTACACCATGGGACAAGTTCAGTGTATCAGTACTAGAATCTTATGGGATGTCGGCTTATAAAACATCATCAGCAGATTTAACAAATAGCGATCTGTTATCATGTGTCGCTCAAACAAATAAAAAGATGTTTTGTTCCACAGGCATGTCAACAGAAGGGGAAATAATAAAGGCTTGCCGGTTATTGGATAATCTGTCGGCAGATTACATGCTCCTGCACTGCAATTCGACATACCCAACTCCACACAAGGATGTTCAACTCAACTATCTTGAACGTTTAAAAGTAATCTCTAATAAAGAAGTGGGCTATTCAGGTCACGAGGATGGGATTGAAATTCCAATAGCTGCTGCGGCCTTGGGCGCAGCAGTAATCGAGAAACATATTACGCTCGATAAAAATCAAGAAGGCAATGATCATAAAGTTAGTTTACTGCCTAACGAATTTACTGAGATGGTTCGTTGTATTCGTAATGTTGAACAGGCTCTTGGGTCTGGTAAGAAAAGAAAAGTTACTCAAGGAGAGTTGATTAATAAAGACAGTTTAGCTAAGAGTTTAATAGCCAAAAAAGATATGGTTTATGGAGAAACGATTACCAAAGACTGTATAGATATTAAAAGTCCGGGTGGGGGTTTGCAACCAATAGACCTCAATGAGATCTTGGGTAAAATTGCAAGAAGACATATTAAACAAGGAGACTTTTTTCACAAATGTGATGCTCATGAATTAGAGCTACCCCAACATTTTGATATTGGTAGAACATGGGGTTTGCCTGTGCGATTTCATGATTATGAGTTTTTTTTGAAAAATAGTAATCCAAAATTATTAGAATTTCATTTAAGCTATAAAGATTTAGAATTAGATCCTTCGCAAATTTTTGGTCGACATCATAATACTCAAATAACTATACATGCACCAGATCTTTTTGAAAATGATCATCTAATCGATTTAGCTTCCAGTGACAATTCTTATAGGGCCGAATCGATTGAGCACATGCGGAAGGTCATATCAATATCCAAACAAATCAAACCGTTTTTTGATTGTGATAAAATTCGTATTGTGGTTAGCATTGGGGGGACGACGAGAACTAGGTGGATGACCAAAGCGGAAAAAGAGATCGGTTATACTATACTAGCAGATTCTCTACATGAATTAAAAGAACCGGATGTTGAATTTTTATTGCAAACACTACCGCCCTTTCCATGGTATTTTGGTGGACAGTTACACTTAAATTTGTTTATTTTGCCAGACGAGATCGATTGGTTTTGTGCTAAATATGATCACAAGATTTGTTTGGATACTTCACATTCACAACTTGCTTCTAATTATTATAAGATAAACTATGTAGATTTTATCAACACAATTAAACACCACGTTGGACATATGCATCTATCTGATGCGTTTGGGTCAGACGACGAAGGGTTGCAGATTGGTGAGGGGCAGATTGATTTTACTAGGTTATTAAAACAAGTCGATGAAGACATATCTTTCATCCCTGAGATTTGGCAGGGACACAAGAATTTGGGTTGTGATTTTTGGGTGGCTCTAAGGAAAATAGAGGCGATATTAAAATGATTACTGGTCCCGTATATCCGATTATTTTACCATTCACTGCAAATAAGCAGATTGATGTTGAAGCACTTGAGTCATACATAACGTATATTATTCAAGGGGGTGGTGAAAATGTGATGGTGGCATCGGCTACTAGCAGGTTTGCTCAATTATCTTTTGAGGAAATCATGGCAGTCAATAGAATAACTGTTAAAACAGTGTCGGCTGCTGGTGGTACGCCTATCGCCTCTACGCCTATTAGTGGTAGTACACAGTCGCATGTTGAAGTAGCACAACAAGCACAAAAAGACGGCGCTAAGATTGTGATTTGTGAATATCCTTGGAGATATCAAGGCACTGAATCATTGTTGGATTATTTTCAGGAAATCATATGCAACACGGATGTTGATATTATGTTGCACGTGACCCCCACAAGAAGCGAAATTGAAACCACGTTTGGTAAAACGCACAGGTATGAAATTGATGACTTAAAGCAAATATGTTCGATGCCGCGTGTGATTGGATTTAAAGAAGCCTCTGGAGATAAAGAGCATTCATATGAAATATGGAAAGCGCTTGGGCAATCTACAAATATTATTGTTGCCGTGGCCGCAAGTGAAACGTTTTTAGAAGCTCGTGTTCATGGAGCCACTGGATTTTTTACTGGTGTCGAAAGCATTTTTCCTCGTCTCGGTCAAGAAGTTTATAAACGAATTGTGGATAATGATATTGACCAAGCTGCGTCTATGGTGACGCAAATGTCTGATTTGCTGCATGCGTGTAAAAAGCTGGGGTGGCATGCGGCATCAAAATATTGCCTATTTAATTTGGGCATCATGGGCTTGGACGAGAGACCCCCCATGACGCCAATATCAGAACATCAACAAAAGATGTTGCAACCAAAAATCGCAAAACTCAGGTTTATTTGTGAACAGTATGATTGAAACTGTCATAATTGAAGACAATTGGGATATTAATGTTCGCAGTATCGAAAAAATAAAAGCTTTATACAGCGATATTTATGTTATAAATGAAGAGTACGTTCTCAAAATAACAGACATCAATTCTGGCAAGAAGCAAAAGATAATCAATTTATGTATGAGCAAAGCGTATGAGAAAAAATTGCCAGTACCCAAAATAATAAGAACAAAAAATGGAGAATTGCTTCTTGCACAAAACCATAGAACATATTCCGTGTCTTCTTATTTGCGAGGACATCCTTACGACTTTAAAGAACGTTCTTTGGCGCAGGCTGCGCAAACACTAGCCTTATTTCATTTGTGTTTTGAAAAAGAAATCGAATTGGAGCAGCAAGTTAGAGACATATGCGGTAGTGTATATCCATATGATCTGTCAGGGCTTAAACATTATAATGAAGACGTTAAATTTGTGATTAAATTGATAGAGCAATCCCCGGAGCTTTCCATTGACCTACCACGACAAATCGGTCATTTTGATTATACAGTGGGCAATCTAATTTTTGAAAATAATCGCATGGTAGGTCTGATTGATTTTGATATAATGAGAGTGTCTGAAACGGCGCGAGATGTAGCTATCCCTCTTTATAGATTAACCAATAGTGTTGCGCAACAGAAAGTATTTCTGGATTCGTATAATGCCGTAAAACAATTAAGCGATATAGAAATAGAAGCCATGCACGATTTGTATGTTGACGAAATGAAACGCAAACTAATTTATACTATTCGTAGGTATGAGATATCGTCTAAGCCGTTTGATGTTCTATTTGATCGTGTTAAAAAGATGGGATTATAATAAAGATCTGAGAGGCTCAAAATGCAACACATAGACTTAAGTCATCTTAAAAAAAATAACATATCGTATTTATCGCACTTTAAAAGAGCCATGTGGCTGTCGTCAAACCTGATCTTGGGCGGCGCGCTTTGTTTTGTTCACGCATTTATTCCATTTATTTTTGTGGAAGCTGGTAGTAGTAAGATTAAAAAACTTTATTGGAATGTAATTAATGAATAGAAAAGAATATCTTGATTGGACGCCACAAGAAGATGACCTTCTAAGAGATGGTGAAAGAATTCTACACGAACAAATTCACCTTGCGAAATACAAGGGGGGGGATTCCGGTCTTGACTTAAGGCAGGATAGGCTGGACTATATAAGTCAAGGCGAAGGTATTGCCGGAAGGCTTATCTCAGGAACTGTTCTTGATATAGGATGCGGCAATGGATATAGCTCAGTCCACATTTGTCAAACCAGAGATATTGAAAAAGTTTACGCATTAGAATGCAATGAAGCAGCAGTTGACAAACTGATAAGAAGAAATTTTGAAAAGAACAATATTTCTGAAGATAAATATGAGCTAGTTTTAGGTAGTTTCAATAAAATCGCATACGAAAACTATTACGATTTTGTTATTTCTCTGGGTAGCCTACATCATTCCAGCAACTTGCTCATGACCATGAGAGAACTATACAAATGTTTAAAACCGGGAGGTTTTGTTATAGCACATGAACCGTATCTGATAGATGAAACACAGAACGATACTTATGTAGAAAAAAGCAGAACATTCAAATGTGTTCAATCCTTTGTTAATATACAAGAATGCGAACGAGACGATCACTTTTTCAGAAAATGCGAATACATGACAGCATTCTATCACAGCAATTTTATTGTTAACATTAAAGATGTAATGCAAAATGATGAAATAAGAAATGCACTCATGGTTTTACAAAAACCATTGGAACAACCAGACTTTATTCCCCATATTTGGTGCTAATCATGAACAGGCTTTGTATAGTCCCAGCCAGAGGAGGCTCTACCAGATTCCCAAAGAAGAATATATCTCTACTTGATGACAAGCCTCTCATATTTCATACGCTAGATATAATTGATGGACTTTTTGAACAGATTATCTTCACATCTGATTGTAATATAATGTTAGAAATGGTGTCACGAAGATATCCTAGAGTTGATGCTAGTGCTAGGCCAGAAGAGCTTGCAACCAACACGTCTAAAGTAATAGACACTGTTAATTATTATCATGATATAGCGGATGTAGATCAAATTTGGCTGTGTCTCCCAACATGTCCTTTGAGAATGGAAAAAGATGTTATCAATGCCCAAAAACTGCTAACAGGAGATGTTGACAGCGTAATCAGCATCACTGACTATGAGTTTCCGCCAACACTAGGTCTAACGAAAGATGGGGAAGATATAATTTTTGACTGGCATGACTCCAACCCTTGGCAGAACAATAATCACAGATCACAAGACCACCCAATTGTTTATAGGCCGAATGGGGCTGTATACGGATCTTGGTCTGGCGCGTTTACTGAGAATAGAAACTTTTACAAGGGGAGGGTGAAGGGATACTTCATGCCTAGAGAGAGGTCAATAGACATAGACAATCGGATCGACTTAAAGACGGCCCAGATTATTTTGGAAGATACAAATGCTGACCAGAAAAGAATTTGAAGAACTCCGTCTAGAGGAGGCTGAAGCCCTTTTTGCAAACAAGAAGTTACAGAAAGATGCTTTAAGCGTTTTGACTGAAGCAGATAAAAATCATTGGATTCATCAAACTAATTGGTTTGGAGAGCCTGTTTTACAGCTTCCTCAAGACATGTTCGCCATCCAAGAAATCGTATTCAAGACCAGACCAGACTATATTATTGAGATTGGGGTGGCTTGGGGTGGCTCCACGTTATTTTATGCTTCCCTGTTAGGGATGCTGGGTGGAAGCAAAGTGGTGGGGGTTGATATTTATATACCGGACGACTTGGTTGAGAGACTATCTAACAAACCTACAATGTCTGACATACACTTGATAAGAGGTCAGTCCACAGAAGAATCCATAATTAAAGACGTTCACGAGGCCGTCAATTATTCAGATAGATGTATAGTAATACTTGATTCATATCATACCGAAGAACACGTATTGCAAGAGCTAGAGGCATATAAGGATCTCGTTGGGAGTGACTATTATATAATTTGCGCTGACACTATCGTTGAGGATCTACCACAACAGACCCACAGGAAAAGAGAGTGGGGACCGGGAAATAACCCGAGAACCGCGCTAAAAAAGTTCTTAAAAGAAAACGCCGACTTCCACGTAGACGAAGAAATCAGAAACAAACTCTTATTTTCCTGCCATCCAGACGGCTATATTTTTAGGGATTAATATGGACCTAACGATAGTAATAACAGTAAGAGACAGGCATGAAAATCTGCATAAAATATTTTCGTACTACAAAGATCTTGAGTGTAGAAAAATAGTAGCGGACTCTTCTCTTCAGAAACTTCCGTCAAACATGAAAGTTCCAAACGATTTTGAGTATATATATGTTGGACCAATGCACTGGATTGAAAAATGGCACATTATATTCAACATGGTTGATACTAAGTATGTTCTTGATAATTCAGATGACGACTTAGTATTACTTTCCGCTATTCCAAAGTGCATTCAGCATATGGAAGAGAGTGAAGGCTGTGTTTCTTGTGCGGGCGTTACCTATTGTATGATACGTGGGGCTTACCCGCTCATCACAACCCGCTGTCCACGAAAAACCCACGCTAATATAAAA